>Ga0194133_10000528_pt1 | contig 76191 bp, 59 predicted proteins | sample TA2KigOf40mmetaG_FD_155448 | JGI IMG/M metagenome (GOLD analysis project Ga0194133, IMG submission 155448) | Freshwater microbial communities from Lake Tanganyika, Tanzania - TA2015055 Kigoma Offshore 40m | ecosystem: Environmental > Aquatic > Freshwater > Lake | place: Tanzania: Lake... | reverse complement strand
CCGAGAGGCAATAAACTCTTTGAGCACACCCAGCTTGGAGGTTTCCGATTTGGCGGCCTGCACCTTATTCAATCCTTCTTTGAATTCATTTTCGGTAAGAATCGATTTGCAATACGTAGGAATCGTCACAGGCGCATTAGCGACGGGCGCAGTGGCTGCTGGTGTATTCGTGATAGGCAATGTGGCGATCGGCGAAGGCGAAACAGTCGCAGTAGAAACAGGGGCAGTAGCTACTGGCGAATTCGTGATGGGGGATGTGGCAGAATCCACTGTAGGCTTGATGCGCTGATTCGTCGGGCCGGGTAACGGAGTTTCGATAAGCAGTGTACTATCTCCGGAGGCTTTTGCCAATAATTTTGAAAAATCATCTGGGCCGGTGCTGACCATATCGGGTTTAGCAACATTGGGTCGATCCACATACGTTACGCTGAGCTTTCGCCAATCGAGCAAGCCCCACCCTTTATCCCCATAGTTCTTGAGCAGATAACCCTGATCACTTCGATCGGTAGTCAGCGTGTAGCGATAGCTAATATCCTTTTGTCCCGGAAAATCGATCACCAATTGTAAAACGCTATCCACTAGATTGGAAAGAATCAAGTAACCCGAAGCAGAGGAGCGAAGTGTTTGCTCTTTGTATTTAATGGTAAAGGATTGAGCCGGCTCTGTCTGCAGATAAACGAAATACGGAGACTGTGCCCAGGCATACAGGGAGAAAAAAAAGCAGAACGTTATCAATAAAAAGGTACGCATACAACGTAAAATATTACCAGCGACCACCCGCCCCACCGCCACCAAAACTACCACCACCAAATCCACCAAAGCCGCCCCCGCTTCCTCCACTAAATCCGCCCCCTCCAAATCCACCTCCAAAACTACCGCCACCAAGCCAGGCGCCTCCGGTCCAACCGCCAAATCCTCCTCCCCTTCTTCCACCTCCAAAACCCCGGCCACCACCAAATAAGGCTGATAAGATTACCAGCAGGATAACGATCACCACCGGAGGAATTGCTCTTCCGTCTGGTCGCTTGCGACGAGCGGATGCTTTGTACTCGCCCGCTGCGGCTTTTTGCAAAGACAACACGGCCTGCTCCAAACCCCGATACCGTTGGCCCTGTTTAAAATTATAGATAATATCATTTTCAACGATCGATTTGGCCACGACATCGGGAATAGCTCCTTCCATACCATAGCCCGTTGCAATATACGCCTCGCGGTTACCTGCATCGCCACCGGTTGAGATCAAGATCACGACTCCATTATTGAACTGTGCGCTGCCCACACCCCATTTTCTTCCCAGGGCCGTCGCAAATTCATTAGCAGAATAATCTTGAAAGCTCTCTACGATCACCACACAGATCTGCGTAGAGGTGCTGTCGTCGTAAGCAACCAAAATTCTCTCTAATTGATCGGCCTGGGCAGCGGTCAGAAACGATTTGTCACGACTCAGGTCGTTGTACAAAACAGCGGGGGTAGGCCTATTGGGTATTACCGACTCAACTTGCGCAAAAAGTTGCATTGTCCCACAGAAGACCCATAATAGAAAAATGATCCTTTTCATTATTTTCCAAATAAGATCTCGTCGGACAATTCATTACGATCTTGATTTCTATCGTATGGAAAATGCTGGTGCAAGGCATCCCCGATCGCTTCGATACAATTGACAAGTCCTTGCAGATAATCTTCTTTCTTGAACAACCCTGCCATCTCTTGCACCTTGTGCCCCCAATAGGGAGCGCCCAGCTTTTCATAAATACCCTGATCGGCCCAGATCGCTAACTGGTGATCTTGCGTGGCCAGGTAGATCAATACGGCATTTCGTTGTGCGGTCTGCTGCATCCCTTGCTCAAAGAAGATCTCGGCAGCCCGGTCAGCAGCATCTACATAGCGGCAACGCTTTTCAAGAAAGATCCTGATCTCCCCACTGGTTCGTTGTTCTGCCAAACGAATGGCTTGCAACAACTGAGATTGTTGGGCCTCATTTAGCAATGGTTTGCCAGATGTAAAAAAGGAGAACAAGGGAATTGCTTATTGAATATTGAAGTTGATATCGGGAGCTTTCTCTGTCCCCTTATCCGCCTCGTAATAGGCCTTTTCACTGAACCCGAACAGACCCGCCAAGAGATTACCCGGGAAACGCTTTACGCTCAGATTAAAGCTTTTAACGGCTTTATTATAATCTTGGCGTGCCACATTGATCCGATTCTCTGTACCCTCGATCTGGGTTTGAAAATCCTGAAATTCCTTAGTCGTCTTGAGGTCAGGATATTGCTCAAAAGAAGCGATCAAGCGACTAAAAGAACCCTGTAAATTAGCCTGCGCCTGTTGATAGGCTTGCAATGTAGCGGGATCATTGATATCGATCTTAACCTGGGTAGCTGCCGCGCGGGCCTGCACTACCGAATTGAGGGTAGATTTCTCGAAGTTGGCAGAGGCCTCCACGGTCTTGATTACGGAAGCATACAAATCGGTTCGACGTTGGTAATTCGTCTCCACATTACTCCATGCCTCCTTTACGCCTTGCTCACCGCTCACAAATCCGTTATAGGCATTGCAGCCCCAAAAGGCAAAAAGCAAAAAAACACCCAATACCACCAATAACGAAATAGTTGATCCTTTCATAGGTTTTTATTTGAATGATAAAATTACAGCAAAAATTACCAGCAGATAGAAGAGAATATTAGCACGAAAAAATTTAACAAGTTGATTACCCTGTTACAGCTGCGATTCCCGGAAGGAGTTTTCCTTCGAAATACTCGAGCATAGCACCCCCGCCGGTAGAAACATAACTTACCTGGTCGGTTAGCTGAAACTGATTGATAGCCGCTACGGAATCGCCACCACCCACTAAAGAAAATGCGCCTTTCTGTGTGGCAGATGCGATGGCAAGCGCAACGGCTTGCGTGCCTTCCTGAAAAGCAGGCATCTCAAAGACACCCATGGGACCATTCCATAGAATGGTCTTGGCCGAGTGGATGACTGCTGCAAATTGTACACGGGCCGCCGGACCGATATCTAGCCCCATCCAACCCGCCGGAATATCGGTGCTACTTGCGATCGCTGTATCGGCATCGGCCGCAAATCGATTCGCGATCACACTGTCCTCGGGCAAATGAATACGGACGCCCTTCTTTTCGGCTTTTTCCAACACTTCTAAGGCCAAAGTGAGGCGATCCGCTTCGCAAAGGGAGTTGCCAATATTTTTTCCAAGCGCCTTAAAAAAAGTATACGCCATTCCCCCACCAATGATAACATCGGTAGCACGTTCTAATAAATTCTCAATGATCAATATCTTATCGCTCACTTTAGCGCCGCCGATGATCGCGACAAAAGGAGAAGCAGCCTGGTGCAATACTTTTTGGGCACTGGCCACTTCGGCCTCCATTAACTTTCCAAAGAGTCGCTTATCTTTTGAAAATTGAGAAGCCATTACCGCCGTAGAGGCATGGGCACGATGAGCCGTTCCAAAGGCATCATTGACCCAAACGGTTCCCAGACGGGCCAGCTTGGCAGCAAACTCAATATCTCCTTTTTCTTCTTCGGGATAAAAGCGAAGATTCTCTAACAGTAATACTTCGCCAGGCAGCAGCGAAGCCGATAGATCTTGGGCCTGCGCTCCGATACAATCATCCGCAAATTGAACCGGAATTCCGGGCAGCAAGTTTCTCAGATGAGGTACGAGATGACGAAGCGAATATTTGTCGGCAGGGCCTTCTTTTGGACGACCCAAGTGACTCATTAGGATAACGGCCCCTCCTTGTTGTAGTATGCTCTTGATGGTGGGTAAAGCGGCACGCATGCGGGTATCATCGGTTATCTGCATTTCCTTATCCAATGGCACATTGAAATCTACCCGCATTAAGGCCTTTTGGCCCTTGAAAGAAAAAGAATCGAAAGAACTCATTGCGGCTTACTTGATGAGTTTGGCAAAATAACTGACCGTACGCACTAACTGGCTTACATAACTCATCTCGTTATCGTACCAACTGACTGTTTTGACCAGTTGCTGATCACCTACGGTCATTACTTTTGTTTGGGTAGCATCAAAGAGCGATCCATAGTGAATTCCGATAATGTCGGTGCTCACCAATTCGTCTTCGGTAAAGCCGAACGATTCATTCGAGGCGGCCTTCATAGCAGCATTGATCTGCTCTACACTTGTTTTTTTCTGCAGTACCGATACTAATTCTGTCAAAGATCCGGTTATGGTGGGTACGCGCTGGGCACCTCCATCTAGTTTACCCTTTAGCTGTGGCAGCACCAGACCGATGGCCTTGGCGGCACCCGTGCTGTTCGGAACAATATTGGCCGCCGCCGCACGAGCCCGACGAAGATCTCCCTTAGGATGCGGTGCATCGAGCGTGTTTTGGTCGTTGGTATATGCATGGATAGTGGTCATGATCCCCGTGATGATTCCATACTCGTCGTCGAGGACTTTCGCCATGGGCGCCAAACAATTGGTGGTACAAGAGGCGCAAGAAATAATGGTTTCGGATCCATCCAAAATCGTATGATTTACATTGTAAACGACCGTTTTGAGATCGCCGGTTGCGGGCGCAGAGATCACTACTCGCTTAGCCCCTGCCTTTAGGTGTGCTGAGGCTTTATCCTTATCAGTAAAGAAACCGGTACATTCCAACACGACATCAACTTGGTGTTGCCCCCATGGAATTTGAGCAGGATCTTTTTGAGCATAGATCTTGAGCGTATCACCATTTACCACAATGGCATCTTCCGTTGCCTTGACCTCGGCATTGAAACGGCCTTGTGCACTATCGTATTTTAACAGATGCGCTAATACAGCCGGGCTGGTCAGGTCATTGATCGCAACCACATCGATACCCTGCAAATTATAGATCTGACGAAATACCAGGCGGCCGATACGACCAAACCCATTGATGGCAACTTTGATAGTACTCATAGGAAAATAAATTTTGAGGCATAAAATTACTGGAATGGGCTCAATTGGGGACATTAGTATTTGCTCTAAGGCCTTATTGGCGACCCTCTTTTTTCCCCCAAAAACATTTTGTCATACAGGCGGCCCACCCTATCTTTGCCGTCCTTAAAACGGCCCGTTCGTCTAAGGGCTAGGACACCACCCTTTCACGGTGGTGATACGGGTTCGAATCCCGTACGGGCTACAAAGCCTTGCAGCGAAGATGCAAGGCTTTTTTTATGCTGATGGGAACCCTTTTTATTTTGTGCAGTGGCCAATCAGTAAAGTGGCAGAACACTTTATAAGATTGATTTTTGTCAGTTTCATTTTTTTGAAAAAAAGTGCCCGTAAATTTGCAGTCCGATCAATAAAAAACTATGGAAAATAATACTCCCAACAGCAAAACATCGTATAACGTAAACAGCGAGAGCAAATGCCCCTTCTCGGGAGGCAGCATCAAAAAAGGGGCCGGCAGCGGCACTTCGAACAGGGATTGGTGGCCGACACAACTCAAACTAAATATTCTGCGTCAGCATACCGCCGCCTCGAACCCAATGGGAGCTTCTTTCAATTACGCAAAAGAATTCAACAGTCTCGACCTAAAGGCCGTAAAGAAAGACATCATGGAATTGATGACGAGTTCTCAAGATTGGTGGCCAGCTGACTACGGCCACTACGGTCCTTTCTTTATCAGGATGGCCTGGCACAGTGCGGGCACGTACCGTATCGGCGATGGCCGTGGCGGTGCCGGAGCAGGAACACTGCGCTTTGCTCCACTGAACAGCTGGCCCGACAATGCCAATCTTGATAAAGCTCGTATGCTGTTGTGGCCAATCAAGAAGAAATATGGAAAAAAATTATCCTGGGCCGATCTGATGATATTGACGGGTAACTGCGCCCTTGAATCCATGGGATTTAAAACATTTGGATTTGCCGGTGGACGAGAGGATGTTTGGGAACCAGAAGAAGATATATACTGGGGTTCTGAAAAAGAATGGCTGGGCGACAAGCGCTATAGTGGTGACAGAGAGCTCGAAAACCCATTGGCCGCTGTGCAAATGGGACTTATCTATGTGAATCCTGAAGGCCCCAATGGCAATCCTGACCCGATCGCATCGGCTCGCGATATCCGCGAAACGTTCGGAAGAATGGCCATGAATGATGAAGAGACCGTAGCCCTGATCGCTGGCGGACATACATTTGGAAAAACGCATGGCGCAGCTGATCCTTCCCAATATGTGGGCCCCGAACCCGCTGCGGCCAGTATTGAGGAGCAAGCCACCGGTTGGAAAAACAGTTTTGGCACTGGCCATGGAGTCGACACCATCACAAGCGGACTTGAGGGAGCTTGGACCACTACTCCCATCAAATGGAGCAATAACTATTTTGAAAACCTGTTTGGATACGAATGGGAATTGACAAAAAGTCCTGCAGGCGCCCATCAATGGAAACCGAAAGGGACGGCCGGAGAAGGAACCGTTCCGGATGCACACGATCCATCCAAACGACATGCCCCCATGATGCTAACGACCGATCTGGCGCTACGCTACGATCCGCTGTATGGCCCGATCTCAAAACGATTCTATGAAAATCCCGATCAATTTGCTGATGCCTTTGCCCGGGCTTGGTTTAAACTAACGCATCGCGATATGGGTCCTCGTGCCCGCTACCTGGGTGCCGAAGTACCAAAAGAAGAACTCATCTGGCAAGATCCTGTACCTGCTGTGAATCACGAATTGATCGACGCAAAGGATATAGCAACACTGAAAAAAGAAATCCTACAGTCCGGAAAGTCCGTGGCCGCTTTGGTATCCACGGCTTGGGCTTCGGCTTCTACGTTCAGAGGATCCGATAAACGAGGAGGTGCCAATGGAGCACGCTTACGGTTGGCTCCGCAAAAATATTGGGAGGTCAATAATCCGGCTCAGCTCAGTGATGTGCTCTCCACACTCGAAACGATCCAAGAACAATTTAACAGCAAGCAAAATGGAGCCAAGAAAGTTTCACTCGCTGACTTGATCGTACTGGGTGGCTGCGCAGCCATTGAAAAAGCAGCGGCGGATGCCGGACATCCCACCACGGTTCCATTTACCCCCGGACGCACTGATGCATCCGAAGCACAAACCGATGTCGCTTCTTTTGCGGTATTGGAGCCCGTGGCGGACGGTTTTAGAAATTATAAAAAGAAAGGACAGCAGGCGCATGCCGAGGACCTTTTGATCGACAAAGCCCAATTGTTGACCTTGACAGCCCCAGAGATGACCGTACTGGTGGGCGGAATGCGATCACTCGGCGCTACTTACAAAGGCTCGAATTGTGGCGTGTTGACCAAAAGACCACAAACCCTTACCAACGACTTCTTCGTATCCTTGCTCGATATCAATACCACCTGGAAGAAATCAGAACAGGACGGGTCTTTGTATGAGGGGATTGACCGTCGCAGCGGAAAACTTCAGTGGACCGCTAGTCGTGTCGATTTGATCTTTGGCTCTCACTCTGAGTTGCGTGCATTGGCAGAAGTGTATGCGTGTGAGGATGGTCAACAGAAATTTGTCGATGATTTTGTTGCGGCCTGGAATAAGGTCATGAACCTCGATCGCTTCGACTTGATCAGCTAAGCGTAGGCTGATCATTAACATAATCGCACTGGCCAACATCATAGCTACCATGTTTAGCGGAGAGTAATTTCCCTGCTAAATAGTAAGTGATGGCCGCACCCGAAGCAATTTTACCAGGAGAAGAACTTAGCGTATTGCTCTCCGAAAAAGGGAATACCTGTATTTCGATCATTGTACCGCTGGTCATGTCTGGCCCGGAGAGGGAGCAGAACTAGCGCCTTATTGATCGGTCCATACAACGCGCAAAGGAACGGTGGGATCAACTTAAACCCGAACGATCTGCTGATTGGTGGATCTCTCGGCTTTTACATTTAAAGGAACAGCTCGATCCGATACATCCTCCGCAAAGCATTGGTTTTTTCTTATCCGAGAACCAAATGGTATTGGCAATTTCCATTAGGCTGTTCCACGACTTCTTGGTGTGGTAGTTTTGGTTAAAGACTATTTGAGGCCGCATCGTTCACAAACTTCTGATTCACTTTTCCTTCGCTCTGCAGGAGCGTTAAGACTTCCGTTATATCAATCCCCGCTTTGATATTACACTGAGCACGGGCGAAAAAGAGATCAGAAGACAACAAATGTCTACTCTCAACCTCACGTGCGGAGTGGGTGTTAGATTTTAATGCAGGTAAAGGATAGATCCACCATTAATCGCAAGGAATTTATCTATTCATGCATCAACATAAAAGAGGTAATTCATACATAGGCTGTAATTTTACCGGAAACAATTCCGGCCATGGTAGACGTACTGGTCCCACTCCTTTCGCTGATCGCATTAGAAGTTATCTTAGGAATCGATAATATTATTTTTATTTCGATACTGGCCGACAAGCTCCCGGAAGCCCAACGTAATAAGTTGCGCTACTGGGGGCTTTCGCTCGCTATGATCATGCGCTTGATCTTACTAGCCTTTATCGCGTGGATTCTGAAGTTGGATAAAGAGCTTTTTCGCTTTCAAGAAATTTCCTTTAGCGGAAAATCAATCATTCTAATTGTCGGCGGTCTGTTTCTTATTTATAAAAGCACCCGAGAGATCTACCATAAAACTGAGCTGGCCAGCGAACCCAATGTCGCAGAACAAAGCAGTGGCGGGTTTGCCAGATTACTGGGTGAGGTCATCTTACTCGATCTGGTATTTTCTATCGATTCCATTATCACTGCCGTGGGTATGGTACAGGAACTCTGGGTCATGTATACCGCCGTGATCGTTACCGTGATGATCATGATGGTGGCCTCTGCCCCCATCAGTGCGTTTATCCATAAGCACCCCTCCTTTAAGATCTTGGCACTTTGCTTCTTGCTAATGATCGGAGTAGCCCTGCTGGCAGAGGGTCTACAATTTCATATCCCTAAAGGATACATCTACTTCTCAATGGCCTTTGCCTTTTTGGTAGACATCATTCAGATGAAGACGATAAAGCCTGCCGCAAAAAAGTAAGATCGCTTATTTCTTTCTAAAGTAGATACGAATCGGCACGCCGGTAAAATCGAACTGTTCCCGTAATTGATTCTCTAGGTAATTACGATAAGGCGTTTTTATATCGTCAGGAAAATTACAGAAAAACGCAAACGAAGGAGTAACGGTAGGTAGCTGTGTAATAAACTTGATCTTGATAGGATGTCCCCTCACCACAGGGGGATGATAGGCCTCGATCGCTTTACCGATCACTTGATTCAACAGAGAGGTATTGACCTTTCGCTTTCTATTCTCATATACCTGCAAGCCGGTTTCGATGGCCTTAAAGATCCGGGTTTTTTCTAACGCAGAGATAAAGAGGATGGGCACATCACTGAACGGCGCCAACCGCTTCTTTAATTCCTTTTCATACGTAATGGCCGTATTCGTCTGTTTAGCGACCAAGTCCCACTTGTTGACGAGAACCACGATTCCTTTCCCCTTTCGGGCGGCAAGACTAAAGATGGTGAGGTCTTGCGCTGTGATCCCTTTTTCTGAATCGAGCAAGAGTAAACAGACATCGGCCTCGTCCATCGCTTTGATGGCCCGAATGACCGAATAGAACTCAAGGTCCTCGTGTACTTTGGCCTTTCTTCGAATACCGGCCGTATCGATCAATACAAATTCCTTTTGAAACAAGTTGTAGTGAGTATGGATCGTATCGCGTGTGGTACCCGCTACATCGCTGACGATTGTGCGCTCTTGCCCGATCAGCGCATTCAATAAAGATGACTTACCGGTATTTGGTTGTCCGATAATGGCGAATTTCGGGAGCGCAGCCAACTCTTCGCTTTGTGCCAAATGATCGTCGGTGATCAAATCCGTAATGGCATCCAGCAATTCGCCGGTTCCACTTCCGCTGGCCGCTGCGATAAAAAAAATGGGCTCCATTCCTAAGGAATAAAATTCGGAGGCCTCCAAAAGACGATCATTATTGTCGACTTTATTGACCGTAAGAAAAACAGGCTTGGTGCTTTTTCGCAACACGGTAGCCATAGCATCGTCCAGGTCAGTAAGACCGGTAGCTGCATCGACCAGAAAAATGATGGCCTGCGCCTCTTCTACAGCGATCATAACTTGCTTGGCGATCTCTTTTTCGAACATGTCCTCGCTCCCATGAACAAATCCGCCCGTATCGATCACATTAAAGGTCTTACCATTCCAATCGGCCATACCATACTGTCTGTCGCGGGTAACCCCGCTAACATCATCGACAATGGCCTTACGCTGTTCAAGCAAGCGATTGAACAAGGTACTTTTTCCAACATTGGGACGCCCTACTATGGCTACGGTAAATGACATGATGCATTATTTTTAATACCCGTACTCCTTCAAATAAAGCTCACTATCACGCCACTTTGGCTTGACCTTAATGAAGAGTTCGAGATATACTTTTTGTCCAATGAATGATTCAATACTTTTTCGCGCCGCCGTACCGATCTTTTTGATCATAGAGCCCCCCTCTCCGATCAAAATGGCCTTTTGTGTTTCGCGCTGAACAATAATATCAGCGGTTATACGACATAACTCTGTTTTCTCTTGATAATCGCGAACAGACACGGCCGTATGATAGGGCAACTCATCTTGCGTCAGGGAATACAGGGTTTCGCGAATCAACTCCCCTACAAAAAAACGAGTTTGCAGATCACTGATATCCTCCCCATTAAAAAAGGGATCCGCTTCGGGAATGTACTTAAGTAGTGTATTGATCAGCTTTTTTCTCGGAATACCCGACAAGGCCGATACTGTAATTACTTCTTTTGCATAAGGGGCGGCTGTAAAAAAGGCAACCCCCTCCTCGATCTTTTCCTTGGGCAATAGATCGATCTTATTGAATATGACCAAGGCCGGTACCTTCAACTTCAAGGAGGAAAATATGTCATGAGCAGCTTGCCATTGGTCTCTTCCGTCTACCAACAACAGGGCCAGGTCGGCATCTTCCAAGGCACTGCGAACTGCCTCCATCATCTTCTCGTGCAATTTATATTTAGGCGTAATGATGCCTGGGGTATCGGAGAAAACCAGTTGATAACGATCTGTGGTCAAGATCCCCTTGATACGATGACGGGTGGTTTGCACTTTGGGTGAGACAATAGCTAGCTTTTCTTCCATCAACGCATTGAGAAGAGTGCTTTTGCCAGCATTAGGCAATCCGAAAATATTGATAAATCCCGCTTTCATATGTGCGCGGCAATTACGCGAGGTCTTTAATTAAAAAGTCCGCCGGGTGAGGCGGACCTGCTGTTGCGAAGGGGAGGATCGAACTCCCGACCTTTGGGTTATGAGCCCAACGAGCTACCGCTGCTCTACTTCGCGATATATTGCAAAGCTATGTGTTTTTTTTGTTTTTACCTAACTTTGCGCCAGCTACACGAGGTAACTGCCTGGTAGCTACAAGTTTCCCGGGGTGTTTCCGGTCTGGACCGGTCACTGAGATCAAACCCGTAGAACCTGGTCAGGGTAATGCCTGCGAAGGGAAGGATAGCAAGTTGATTCCTCTTCTGCAATGCGTTCCCTCTTGTTTTTAACCTTAAAACGTAAAAAATGAAGAGGATTTTTTTTACACTCTATTTCTTTTCGCTGGTAGCACCGTCCTTCGCACAAGCTATTTTGAAAAAAGATTCCACGCGACCCGGCAGCCTCGTTCCAAGGCAGGACAGTACGGTTCGGGATAGCTTTTATTGGCTGACCCCGGCCGATGTAAGAGCCGTGCGGGCCGGAGAGAATAGTCCCTTTACCCGTACCAACCTCAACAAGAAAGAGATCAGCGCCCTCAACCTGGGGACCGACATTCCCTTCTTGTTACAATCTACACCCTCGGTGGTCGTTCACTCGGATGCGGGGAATGGCATCGGATACACCGGTATTAGAATCAGAGGAACCGATGCCTCTCGGATCAACATCACTTTTAACGGCGTCCCATTCAATGACGCGGAAAGCCAGGGAACCTTTTTTGTGAACGTACCCGACATACTATCGTCGACCAACAGTATTCAAATACAACGAGGGGTTGGCACCTCCACCAATGGGGCAGGGGCCTTTGGCGCCAGTGTCAACTTTAGCACCCACGATCAACAACCCGAAAAATACCTGGAGTTCAATAATAGCTATGGATCCTTTCGCTCGCGAAAGCATACACTCAAAGCCGGTACCGGAACTATAAAAGGATTTTATACCGATATCAGACTCTCTTCCATTCAAAGTGATGGATTTATTGACAGAGCTTTCAGTGATATGCGTTCGTTCTACCTATCTAGCGGATATCAACAAAAAAACACGCAGCTACGGCTAACGATATTTTCGGGCCACGAGAAAACCTATCAGGCCTGGTATGGCATCTCCGAAGCAGACCTGCGTAGCGGAAACAGGACCGTCAATTATGCAGGCACATCGCATCCGGATTCCCCCTATGAGAACGAGACCGATAATTATACCCAAACCAATTATCAACTTTTTGCCGAGCACCGCTTCTCTGCAAAATGGCAATTGAGCTCAACGCTTTTTTTGACGCGTGGCAAGGGATATTATGAACAGTACCGTGCCAATGAAAAATATGAACGCTACCAATTAATCGCTCCTACTGTCAATGGCATTGTACAAACAAGAGCCGATTTTATCAGACAACTTTGGCTAGATAATTACTTCTACGGACAACAACTGAATCTTCGCTATCAACATCATAAGACGGAGTGGCTACTGGGCACCCATCTGTCCAATTATGACGGCGACCACTACGGAAAATTGACCTGGGCTTCTTATGGGCTACCCTCTGATCGGCCCTGGTATCAGCATAATGGTTTTAAAAAAGACAGAACCTTGTATATAAAGCAGCAAACGGAAATAGCCAAGAACTGGTATGGCTTCTTTGATGTTCAGTTCAGACAGGTGCATTACACCGTTGATGGATTTCGAGACAACCCCTCCTTAGCCGTCGATAGTCGCTTTACCTTTCTCAATCCTAAACTAGGTATTACCTACCGCAAAAATGGATGGCGATCTTATTTTTCGTATAGCAAGGCCAGCAAAGAACCCAACCGAGACGATTTTGAAGCGGGTGCCTCGCAACGCCCGGTAGCGGAAAAGCTACACGACCTCGAAGCCGGCATTGAGAAACAAGAGCGCTCTTACCAATGGGGTATTACTGCCTATTACATGTACTACAAAGATCAACTGGTCCTGACCGGCAAGATCAACGATGTCGGGGCCTATACGCGCACCAATGTACCGATAAGTTTCAGAACCGGAATAGAGCTACAAGGACAATGGAAGCCACTCTCTTGGCTGCAAGCAGCGGCAAACCTGACAATAAGCAGCAACCAGGTCCACCAGGTAGAAGAATACATCGATAACTACGATCAGGGAACGCAGGTTCGCTCGATCTACCCTCGGTCTACCCTGGCCTTCTCCCCTGCTTGTATCAGCAATGGCTCAGTTACGATACTTCCGATCAAGAACCTGCAACTGTCACTGAGCAGCCGCTATGTGAGCCGTCAGTATTTGGACAATACCGAACAACTGAACAGAAGCCTGGATCCATTCTTTGTTCAGGACCTTCGCATGGTGTACACAAAAAAGGGTAAAAACAGAAAGGAGTGGAGTCTCAATGGTTCTATCAATAATCTTTTCAATTCGGCATACGAACCCAATGGCTACACCTTTAGCTATATTTCCAGCGGTCAGTTAACGACCGAGAACTTTTATTTTCCCATGGCAGGGATCAACTTTATGCTGGGGGTAAATATCCGTCTATAAATGGACGAAGCAGTGGGCTTACTGGCCGAACTGTTGCTTCCAGGCTAAGATACCACCGGTCAGATTACGAGTATGCTTATAGCCCAAAGCGTCTAAAAACAAACAGGCCATCATGCTGCGCTGACCACTGCGACAATGAATGATGATCTCATCTTCTTTATGATCTTCTAACTCGTCCAATTGCATGGTCTGAATTTTTCCGAGCGGAACCAGGGTGCCCCCTATATTGAATTCGGCATACTCGTGTGGCTCACGACAATCAATGATGGTCAGTTTTTCTCCGCTGTCCATGCGTTGTTTCAGCTCTTCGACAGTGATCGTATCCATAGGTTTAAAAGTTAAAAGTATCCAAGGTAGGACGACTGGCTCCTATCCAAATATCTATTAGTTGACCAGGGCGAATTTTTACGGGCAGCCCATCTTCGTCTATTCGTCCGGGACTTTGTCGATAGATCCACCCCGATAAGGTATCGCGCAACCCGGCATCTAAGACGATTGCGCCAAAGCCCAGACGACTACTATCCAGCAGGGTCTTCGCTGATAAATAACTTATCCCGATCAAACTGGGAACGTCTATGGGCTGGTCTCCAATTCCATCACCCAGCACCAATGTAATGAGACTTCCCTTACGAATGCGGGTACCGGCCTCGATAGGTGCACCGTTGTAGCGCTGCTCTAATACTGCGTTTCGAGCAAAGTCGGGGCGAAACAAAGTATCCCCGACACGGAGATCCATCGTACCAAGTACCACCTCGGCGTTACGGTAACTATATCCGATCAAATTCGGCATTTCGATCAAGGGAGGCTCAACACTGCGCACGATCAATAAAACCGTACGATTCGATTTTACAACCTCATCCGCATCTGGAAGCTGTTTGATGATCTGTAAAGGCGGGATGGTATCAACATAAAGGGAATCTTGGATCTCGTAATCAAATCCGGCCTCATCCAAGATCTTTTTGGCTTCTTCAAAACTTTTTCCAGTTACAGAAGGGACCGTAGCGGATTTACCATGGCCGGTAAACCAACCCAGCGAAAAGAGAAACAAACTGAACAGCAATAAAGCCAATAGCATTGCCGCCAGCATATTTACCCACAAGGGCTTCTTGGTAATAAAATCGAACATCATCACTACTATTTCGATGTACTGGCCAAACAATCCAGTAACAAGGTATTATATAATTTACTGAGCGTCCATCCCATGCTTCGAACTTGTTGTGGAATAATGCTGGCCTCGCTTTGGCCGGGAATAGCATTCAACTCGAGCATATAGGGTTCTTGCTCTGATTCTTGATAAATAAAATCGATACGAACAACGCCGCGACAATTAAAGGCGCTATATACTTTTTTAGCGGCAGCCCTTATCTTTTCGGCCATACCCTCTTCTATCTCGGCAGGCGTGGTCTCGGTAGACTTTCCTTGATACTTTGCTTCAAAATCAAAAAAGGGCATATCGGCATTGGCCTTGACCTCGGTGATGGGCAGCACGGTCAGCTCGCCCCCTGTACTGAAAACGCCTACGGTAAATTCCCTACCTTGAACCATTTCTTCGACAAGCACCTGACTATCTTCTGCAAACGCTTTGTAGATGGCCTCTTCTAAATCCGCACCGGGATGATCGACTTTAGACATGCCGATACTGGACCCACCATTGTTAGGCTTAACAAATACAGGAAAACGCAATGAGGCGGCTTCTTGCCATCCCTGTGGTGACTGCCCTTTGATCAGGAGAACAGAGCGAGCAACGGCAATACCGGCGGCCCCAGCCACAGCAGTGGCATAACGCTTGTTGAATGTCATGGCCGAAGTAGCCGCATCACATCCTGTATACGGAATACCCAACATGTCAAAATACCCTTGCAACTTTCCGTCTTCTCCAGGGGTGCCATGTATGGCAATAAAGACAGCATCGAATTGTATTCGCTGACCCGACACCGTAATGGTAAAATCATCCTTGCAAACTGGTATCAGATTCTTTTCAGGATCCACATAGTACCAACCCTTACGCGTAATATCAATATAAAAAATATCAAAAGCAGCACGATCTAATTGACTGAGGATGGTGTTGGCTGTACGGTAGGATATTTCGGACTCCCGGGAGTAACCACCCGTAACCAATGCTATTTTTTTTCGGCTCATAGCGGATAAGGAAACTATATATGGAGCTTTTCTTTTTTCTCCATGAGTTGCTCAACTGTCTCCTTGTAAAGTTCGTCGGGAACGCAGCAATCGACAGGGCAAACAGCGGCGCATTGTGGTTCCTCATGAAAGCCTTGGCACTCCGTACATTTATTGGGCGTAATGTAGTAGGTGTCGGCTGCAATGGGCGCATTTCGTTGATCAGCACTCACCACACTACCGTCCATGAGCGTAAAAGCCCCTTTTACGGTGGTGCCATCGGCGATAGCCCATTCTACTCCACCCTCGTAGATAGCATTGTTAGGACATTCGGGCTCGCAGGCGCCGCAATTGATACATTCATCGGTGATCTTGATCGCCATAAAATTTAATTGAATATTGACTACTACTTTTGCATCACAAATTTAACTGAGCGGCATGAATTTACCACAACGAATTTCTCTGCTGGTCCGGCTGGGACAATACCTGTTGGGCCAAGAGGCGAGCTGGCAAGAGGCCAAGGAACGGGCCGAGCAGCACAATGGGTGGTTTACGCAGCCCTTTATTGACCATGCTGTCCATCATATTGCTCAACACTGGCTAACACGGGAGGTACTGGAGCAATGGGCTGCAGGCGGGCAGGTTCCCCTCGAGCGCAATAATCCCCAAAAAATCGGGATCGTAATGGCGGGTAATATTCCGCTGGTGGGGTTTCATGACTGGCTTTCGGTTTTTATAAGTGGGCAGTTGGCACTGGTCAAACTCTCTTCTAAGGATGCCGTGTTACTGCCGCACCTTTTTGAGAAGATGGCTACTTGGGAACCGGCTTGCATACCCTATACAAAAGTGGCCGAAAAACTCACCGAAGCGGAGGCCTTTATTGCTACGGGAAGCAATAATTCGTCGCGATACTTTTCTTACTATTTTGGAAAGTACCCGCACATTATTCGAAAAAACAGAACGGCCGCTGCCCTTCTGACCGGCAAAGAAAGTACCTCCGAACTCCAAGGGCTGGCCGATGACATTCACCTTTATTTTGGGATGGGGTGCAGAAATGTCACTAAACTATATGTACCCGTTGGCTATGACTTTGTCCCCTTGCTAGAGGCACTGAAAAAATACGCCCACTTGAGCGATCATCATAAGTATAAGAATAATTACGATTACCAGTTAGCCCTGCATATCCTGAACAAGAGCTACTACATGACCAATGGTACCCTCTTACTGGTGGAGAACCCCTCCCTCTTTGCCCCGATCAGCCAGTTGCATTACGAATATTATCAAGTACCCGGCGAAGTCCTAACCCCTCTTGGGGCCCACCCCGATCTGCAGTGCCTGACAGGAACGAGCCTCCTACCCCTTGGCAGCAGCCAGCATCCGGCAATAGATGACTATGCCGACGGCGTCAATACCCTTGTCTTTTTGAACAAAGAAATGTTAAACTGACACCCCCAAAGAAGCATCTCCACTGACAGTTTGTTATTTTGTCCTGAAAGGCATTTAATTTGCTTTACGATTAAAAATTCTCGCTATGAAATGGAAACAGCTTTTACTTGTGATGGGCGTTAGCGCTCTCACTGCCGTGAGCAGCGCCTGGGTGTACAACTATTTTACACATAGTAAGAACGGCCTCTCGATCGGCCAAACCACAGACGGAAAAGTACCGGTCAATTATGCCGGCTTTTTTGAAAATGCCGCCCCCGGCACGGAAGTAACTGATTTTACCAAAGCCGCCAATGCGGCCGTACCCGCCGTGGTGCACATTAAGACAAAAACGCCTGCCAAACGGATCACCAACCAGCTCCCTAACAGGAATAGAGGCGGGGGTATGTTCGACGATTTCTTTGATCAATTCTTTACCTACCCTCAAATGCAACCGGAGCAAAAAGCGTCGGGCAGCGGGGTGTTGATCAGTGATGATGGCTATATTGTCACCAACAATCACGTGATATCCGACGGAGGCAATGGGGTAGCAGAAGAAATTACAGTTACCCTCAGCAACAAAAAGACCTACAAGGCCAAGGTTATCGGAAAAGATCCCAGCAGCGACATTGCCGTACTGAAGATCGACGGTACTGGATTTCCCTACCTGATCTACGGCAATTCAGACAATGTAAAGCTGGGGCAATGGGTATTGGCCATTGGATATCCCCTGACCCTCGAAACAACCGTTACCGCCGGTATTATCAGTGCTAAAGGAAGGTCCATTGGTATCAATGGCAGACAAAGCCAAACGCCAATTGAATCCTTTATACAAACTGATGCCGCCGTAAACCAAGGCAACTCCGGTGGAGCCCTTGTCACCACCGACGGTCAATTGATCGGGATCAACTCGGCCATTTATGCCCCAACAGGCACGTATGCAGGATATTCTTTTGCCATCCCCGTAAATCTGGCCAAGAAGATTGTCAATGATCTTATCAAATTTGGCGACGTTAAACGCCCTTATCTCGGCATCATGTCCGATAATAAGAATGTGAATTCTACCGATGGTGCCTATGTGGGCACAGTAGCTCCCGATGGAGCGGCAGCCAAAGCCGGTATCAAAAAAGGGGATATTATCAAAAAGATCAATACTGTACCGATCAGCTCCTGGAGCGAGTTGCAGGGTACGGTCGCTTCACTTAACGCCGGCGAGAAGGTAGATATCACCTACAAGAGAGAAGGAAAGGAATATACCACTTCCGCTACATTAAAAGCCGACCAGGGCACCTATCAGAATGTAGCGGCTAACAACCTGGGCGAATTATTGGGAGCAGAGCTGGAAGATGCCGATAAGAAGATGGCCCAACGCAATGGCGCCGAAGGTGGCATTCGTATCAAGAAAATCAATAAAGGTGGACCATTGAGTCGTACCCGGATGCAGGAAGAATTTGTTATCACCAGCATTAACGGCATGACCGTTACCTCAACCGAGGAGTTGATCAGGGCCCTGTCCGGACTCAGCGGGGGTAATATCAGCTTGGAAGGGTTTTATGACGGATACGAAGGACTTTATCGTTATCCGGTAGTATTGTCCCTAGAGGAAGAATAAATAGCAACGCTACATCATACCCGCCCGGTGGACCTACTCCACCGGGTTTTTTATTTCTCGTACACTAAATACTCCCAGGGCTGCATCTCAAAACTGCGACTGGCCGTAAAATCATTGGCGGCACCGGAAAAAACACTTCGGTAGGTGCCCATGACATGGTTATCCAACAGATCAAAATGAAGATCAGCTTGGTCAGAGAGATTCAATACCACCAACACTTCGCGATTTTCTTTTTTTCGCAAAAAACAAAACACTTTATCATCAGCACTGGTCTTGATCCGATAGGTCGACACCGTAGGATCGCCGGCCGAGAGAGCCGGATGCTGTTTTTTTAATTGTAGGAGCGACTTGTAAAATGCAAAAAGTGAAGCAGCATCGGGAGCGGCTTGAAATCGATCTTTTTCAAAGAAGGCAATGCGTTTTCTATTTCCGATCTCCTGCCCGGAATAGATCAGTGGAACTCCGTTCCAGGTAAGACTGAATACCGCCAGGGCCTTGGCCATCTTTCCGTATTTCTCGTACTCGGTTCCATTCCAACTATTCTCATCGTGATTGGTGGTAAACCAAGACCGCATAGTACTATCTCCCAATTGATCATACCGATGTAATACAGACAGCAGCGAGTCCAGTGCCTTTCCGTCCTGATAAAATTCCTTGGCCCGGTGCATCCAGGTCCAGGTATAACTTGCATCAAAGACCTCTCCGTAAGCAGGCGTATCCAACTCGTCATACTCTCCAAACCAGAAAAGAGGCTTGACAGCATCAAGGGCAGGTCGAGCCTCTTTCCAAAAATCAAGCTCTACCCAAAATGCCAGATCACATCTAAATCCATCAATATCGAACTCCGTAACCCAATACTTCATGGCCTCGATCATGGCCGATCGCAAGGCCGGGTTTCCATAATCCAATTCTATAATATCATCCATACCGGAGGCGATCTTAAAAGTACCCGTTGCGGAATCTTTCAAATAGTAATCGGGATGTTGCGTTGTCCAAACATGATCCCAGCCGGTATGGTTCGCCACCCAATCGATGATCACCTTGAAACCCATCTGATGGGCTTGTTGTACCAATTGCTTAAAATCGGCAGCAGTGCCAAATTCTTCGTTGATACCCGTATAATCCGAGCAGGCATAATAACTACCCAATGATCCTTTTCGATTCTGCTTGGCAATAGGGGTGATCGGCATAAACCATAGGGTCTCTACGCCCAACTCCTTTAAACGAGGTAATTCGAGCGCAAAGGCATTGAAGGTACCGGCCTCGGTATACTGTCGAAGATTCACCTCATAAATAGAAGTGTGCCGCACCCAAGCGGGAGTAATAAAGGGTCCTTTCATAGCGGTAGACTGCTTTGTATCGGAAGACTCCTCACGGGGCATCAGCTTACAGGAACTAGCCAGGAGCAAGAAAGTAACTAACCATCCGACCGAACGCATAAGATTTTTTTTGTAAGATACAACAACATTGGGTTCCTGGCCTTTGCAGGGTTCCAGGTCGTTGCTACAGCCAACGGCTGCCCGGCTTATCTTTGTGTTATGAAGCGTTTTGATGTGCCCCAATTCTATAGAAGTCCGTTGATCAGTGCGGTCAAACGAAAGCGCAAAGAAGAGGATAAGATGAAAAAGGATTTTTCTCCTACCCTGCTTGACTTCGGAAATATCAAGATAGCCCTAGCCCGTCACTTTGGATTCTGCTACGGAGTCGAAAATGCGATCGAGATCGCTTTTCGCACCGTGGCCCAACATCCCGAAAAAAGGATCTTTCTGCTCAGTGAGATGATCCATAATCCCCAGGTCAATGCTGATCTGCAAGCACAGGGCATACGATTTTTGCAAGACACCAAGGGAAAACAGCTGATCCCTTTTGAGACACTAACCGCGGATGATATTGTGCTGATCCCCGCCTTTGGTACTACCTTGGACATTGAGGCCCGGCTAAAAGCGATCGGAATCGAGACCCAACCCTACAATACCACCTGCCCCTTCGTAGAAAAAGTCTGGAATAGAAGCGAGGCCATTGCGAAGAAAAACTTTACCGTCATCATTCACGGAAAACCCGGACACGAAGAAACCCGCGCGACCTTCTCGCATGCCGCAGCCAACGGACCTGCTATGGTAATAAAGGATATGGAGGAAGCCATACTGTTAGCACAATTCATTAGTGAAGATCAGCCCCCGGCCCTCTTCTTTACAGCATTCGCAGGGCAATATTCCGATGGCTTCGATCCCCAACGAGACCTGCAACGGATCGGAGTAGTCAACCAAACCACCATGCTGGCCAGCGATACGCAAGCTATCGCTGACTTTCTAAAAAACAAAGTGCTGGCGCGATATCAACAAGAAGATCAGGTTGCCGATACGCGCGATACACTTTGCTATGCCACGCTAGACAATCAAACGGCCGTAACGGGCATGCTAAACACCCCGGCCGATCTTGCCATAGTAGTGGGAGGGTACAATTCATCGAACACATCGCACTTAGTGGAACTCTGCGAGGAGAAACTCCCTACTTATTTTATTAGTCATCCCGATAAGATAGTATCGGAAAATGAGATCATCCATTTTGACCTCCATTCCCATCAGGAAAAGATCAGTCATTCATTTTTACCAAGTAAAAGACCCCTTCAAATTCTGATCACCAGTGGTGCTTCTTGCCCCGACGCCATGGTAGAGGCGGTCATCGAAAGACTATTGACCCTTGGCAAAGCCACGCTCAGTACAGAATCGATCGCCGCTCAGTTCGCCTTGTAGAGCAACTGGTAATACTCGTCTGCCATTCGATTACTATCAAAGGCAAATCGAACATCTTGCATCCCATTTTTAACGATCTGACGCCAGGTATCGTATTGTTCGTAGTAAAGTGGTAAGATCTCCCCCTCCAATATCTCATATAGCTTGTTGAGGTCGTACTCATCTTGCTCATGCACGGCCATCTGCTCATAATCTGCCTTGGGCACCACAAAACCATTATGCCCATGATTCACGAATTCGGGGATCCATCCATCGTCCGTAGAGAAATTGACGGCCCCGTTCATAGAAGCGGTCATACCACTGGTACCTGAGGCCTCTCGGGGAACACGCGGGTTGTTCAGCCAACAATCAGCCGCTTGCTTGAGTCGCTTGGACAAGGTAAGCTCATAGCCAATAAGAACGGCCATGTTCTTGTATTTTTTACTCAGGTGCACCAGTTGATTGAATTCGCTGATGGCCGGGTGATCCATGGGATAGGGTTTGCCTGCCCATATGATCTGTACAGGATACTTGGTATTCGACATCAGCTGCTCGAAACGTTTTTCATCGGTCGTAATCAACCCCGCTCGCTTGTATCCGGCAAACCGACGTGCCCACACGATAGTGAATACATTAGGGTCGAATAATTTTCCTGTCTGATCGGCCACCAACTCAAAGGCCCTTTTCTTCAGGTATTTCTTGCGATCATCCAGACCATAGTGATCGGCCGCCTCGGCAAAACGATACAGCTGCTTATCGGCCCAATACCGCCAATTTTGCGCATTGGTTATCGAAATAATGGGGCAACCTCCTTCGTACTTGCTCCACATGGCCCTCGATATATCGCCATGCAACTTAGATACGCCATTGGCAAGGCGAGCAAATCGCAAGGCCGCCAACGAATGATTGAACTGATCGCTGGGCTCGGCGTACAATTGCTTGACCTCATCCACGCTCAAGCCACAGAAATAACTCATACGATGGCAGAGATAAATATCATGCTTTTCATTTCCGGCCTCTTCGGGTGTATGTGTAGTAAAGACCAGCCGACGACGAACTTTGTCGATATTATTATTGAATTTTCGGTACAAATAAAAAGCTGCCGAGATACCATGGGCCTCGTTAAGATGATATACGTCGGCTTGAAAGCCCAACAAGTCTACCAACTTGGCCCCACCGATACCCAGCAAGATAAATTGTGCCACCTTGGTCGCCACATTGGCATCATAGAGTCGATGGGTGATGGTCTGCGAAACATAGTCGTTCGCGGGTAGATCGGTAGAAAGTAAAAAGAGAGGGGCCGTCTTAAAAATATCCGGAGCCAAATACAAAGCCTTGACCCAAACGGGATGTTCATGGATAATTACCTGAAACTTGATACCGGTATCTTGAAGAAAACTATATTGCTTCTCGTTCCAGGTTACCTCGAGGGTTTGGTCCTGGTTACGAGACTGGTCATAATAACCGTATTTCCACAAAATACCGATACCGATCATGTTTTGCTGAAGCTCGTAAGCACTACGCAGGTGAGAGCCGGCCAAAAATCCCAAGCCTCCGCTATAGATCTTTAACGGTTGATGTATGGCAAACTCCATGGAGAAATAAGCGACCCGCTTACTGTAGGCATCCTGCACCGTATAGGGCACCGCAAAAGAAGTAAAACTCATAATGTGTCTTTTTTACACGAAGTCGCAAGTTAACCTTTCTTTTTATTTCGGGGCTTTTTTTTGCGCACTAATGAGCCATCGAAAAGACAATCTGGACCGCGCCGAGAACCACACTGTTGTTCCCGAAGCGTTACGCTCCCATTGGAAAATTGAAACTGCAAAACACAAGGATCGCCATCTTGCCTGTATTCGGCTAAGCGGGGCGTTTTCCAAAACGCCTCTCCCTTTAACTCCCCGATACAAGTGCCATTCTTTTTTTCGAAATACACAAAAAAACTAATTCGATCGGGCTTTCGGCCATCACGGATCGACACCACATTCATTTTTCCATTTTGATAGTCTCCGGCCAAGGCATGGGTGGCGGGCAGCGTATCGATCGGGTTGATCAATTCAGTGGGTCTTTCATCCAAGGCCTCGGTAAGGATAAGCATGAATTCGCCCGACGCCTGGTTGAGCGCATAAACATGTTTTCCTTCGCTGAGTGAGCCATCCGGATTTTTCTTTTGCTGTGTAAGAGAGAATAAAAATCGCCTATCGATGGAAAACTGTTGTGCAATCTCTTTTTTTCGAGGCCAGTAGATCGTCTCCAGATAATTGATCAGCGTATTGTCTTGGGTGAGTGCAAAGACGATCACGCTGGCCTGCGTTCGGTTATGCTGGCCGATCAGTAAATAGGTTTCCCCATCGGGCACCCTAACCTGCCCTATTGCATAAAAGGTGGTTCCTGCTCCCTTCAACTTGATCTTCTGTAAAATAGAGTCCGCCAAGATCACCCGCATATTGGCGGTACTGATCTTGACTGAGTCGGTCGGCTTCTTTGATAAAGAAGTATCTGACAGCGCAAAAGGAAGAGAAAGCGGTTCAAAAAAGCGAACGAAATCAGCTGCCGTTACGGGTTCATCACCCTGCAGCGAGATCGTTTTTTTTTCGCGACATCCAACTGCCAGCAGTAAAAAAGACAGAATGGTAAAACCCCAAACCCTTTTCATGGACTTCGAATATACCCTTTTTCATTTACTTGTTTGGTACCCCTTCGCGACAGTTTCGTTAGCTTTGTGTAAGAATCGAAGTAAGATGAAACAGCTGGAGCAACTTTTTTATCAAATTGGTCCTGTTTGGTCAGCACTATTGGCCACTACGTTTACCTGGCTGCTGACGGCCCTGGGCGCCTCCCTTGTATTTTTCTTCAAAAAAATGGATCGATCCATACTGGATCCCATGCTGGGCTTTACAGGAGGTGTAATGGTAGCCGCCAGTTTTTGGTCTTTATTGAATCCAGCTATTGAGATCTCCGAAAAACTTTATCCGGGACTAAGTTGGATGCCTGCTGCTGTTGGTTTTTTGCTGGGAGCCCTCTTTATTTTTATGCTAGACCGGGTAATGCCACACCTGCACCTGAACTTTGGTCTTGAAGAATCGGAGGGGCTACAAACAAAACTGCATAAGACAACCCTTCTCATATTAGCCATTACGCTGCATAATATCCCCGAGGGCTTAGCCGTAGGGGTTTTGTTTGGGGCAGCGGCTATTGGTATGGAAGACGCCTCCGTTGCCAGTGCCATTACACTGGCTATCGGTATTGGCATCCAAAACTTTCCCGAAGGCATTGCCGTTTCTATGCCACTACGCAGAAACGGTGTATCGCGCTTCAGGAGTTTTTGGTACGGGCAACTTTCTGCGATCGTAGAACCCATTGCAGGCGTGTTGGGGGCCCTGGCCGTGGTCTATATTCAGCCGATCTTACCTTTTGCCCTGGCCTTTGCCGCTGGTGCCATGATCTTTGTGGTCGTCGAAGAGGTGATCCCCGAAACACAGCGAGATCGCTATACCGATCGCTCGGTACTGGCCTTTATTGCCGGCTTTCTGGTGATGATGATATTAGATGTGGCCCTGGGCTAATTCTTATTAGTTTTTAATAGTTTCGTAGATCTTATTCCTTTAAAATCTCTTTATCAAATGCCTGCAAAAATTAAGGTGACGAACCCCGTTGTAGAATTAGATGGCGACGAAATGACGCGTATCATCTGGAAATTCATCAAGGATAAATTGATCTTGCCTTATCTCGAACTCGATATCAAATACTACGACCTGGGCATTGAATACCGCGATAAGACCAAGGACCAGGTGACCATTGATGCAGCTGAAGCCATCAAACAATACGGCGTGGGTATCAAATGCGCCACCATTACCCCCGATGAGGCAAGGGTAAAAGAATTTTCGTTGCAGCAAATGTGGAAGAGCCCCAATGGAACCATTCGTAATATTTTGGACGGTACGGTATTTCGCGAGCCGATCGTGATCCGTAACGTTCCTCGCTTGGTCACCAACTGGACCGCTCCTATTATTGTAGGACGTCATGCCTTCGGTGATCAATACCGGGCTACCGATACTGTTATCAAAGGAAAGGGAAAATTGACCATGACCTTTACACCCGAAGGGGGCGGCCCGGTCCAAACCTTCGAAGTATACAACTTTAAGGGAGATGGCGTGGCCATGAGCATGTACAACACAGACGAAAGTATACAGGGATTTGCCCGAAGTTGCTTCAATATGGCCCTGAGCAAAAAATGGCCCTTGTATCTATCTACAAAAAACACCATTTTAAAAAAATATGATGGCCGCTTCAAAGATATTTTTCAAACTATTTACGAACAGGAATTTAAGACGTCATTTGAAGAAGCCGGGATTGTGTATGAGCACAGATTGATCGATGATATGGTAGCGAGTGCACTAAAGTGGAATGGCAATTTTGTCTGGGCTTGCAAGAATTATGACGGCGATGTGCAAAGCGATACGGTGGCGCAAGGTTTTGGCTCACTGGGTTTGATGACCTCTGTCCTTATTACGCCCGATGGGAAGACCATGGAGGCTGAGGCCGCACATGGTACGGTTACTCGACACTACCGCGATCACCAGGCCGGCAAACCCACCAGCACCAACCCCATCGCCAGCATCTTTGCCTGGACAAGGGGATTGGCCTTTAGAGGAAAGCTCGACAATAACCAAGCACTGATCGATTTTTGCAATAGTCTCGAACAAGTCTGCATAGAAACCGTTGAGTCTGGCAAAATGACAAAGGATCTGGCCGTTTGTATACACGGCAACAAAGTGAAGCATGGAGAGCATTATCTGTACACAGAGGAATTTTTAGACGCTATTGACCAAAATCTGCAGCAAAAAATTGGCCACTAAGAAACGAGAAGACTACATCAGCTGGGACGAATACTTTATGGGGGTCGCCCTCTTATCGGCCCGAAGAAGTAAAGACCCGGGCACCCAAGTGGGGGCCTGCATAGTCAATGCCCAAAATAAAATCGTTGGGGCGGGTTACAATGGACTTCCTGCCGGTTGTCATGACGATGATTTTCCTTGGGAAAAACAGGGAGATTTCCTCACTACCAAATATCCCTATGTCTGTCATGCCGAACTAAATGCCATTCTCAATAATATCGGCATGGACCTGCATGGCTGTAAGATCTATACAGCACTGTTCCCCTGTAATGAATGCGCCAAGGCTATCATTCAGTCGGGGATCAAAGAAGTCATTTTCCTTTCTGATAAATACCAGGGACAAGATGCAGCCCTTGCTTCGCGACGCATGCTGGAAACGGCGGGGATACATTGCAGAAAGGTCAATACCCAACTAGAACGATTGACCTTATCTTATCTTGAAAAAGATGTTTGATCTATCGAATCAGCGCGTTGAGTGAGCCCCTACTCCCCTGCTACCGGCAGCCACTTTTCAATCTCCTCAACACCTCCTTTATTGGATGAACAAAAAAAATCCCGGTACTGTTGGCAGACCGGGATCTCATAAGCAGTAATACGTTAAATTCTGAAGTGAGCAAAAGCCTTGTTGGCCTCGGCCATACGATGTGTATCTTCTTTTTTCTTGAAGGCAGCGCCCTCTCCTTTGCTGGCGGCTACGATCTCGTTGGCGAGTTTATCGGCCATACTGCGACCATTGCGCTCGCGGCTATAACGAATGAGCCATTTGATACTCAGCGAGGTCTTACGATCGGGACGCACTTCAGAAGGGATCTGAAAAGTGGCACCCCCGATACGACGGCTGCGTACCTCTACGGATGGAGCAACATTCGCCAATGCTCTTTTCCATAATTCGTACCCATCCTCACTAGTTTGCTTAGCAACTTTATCTAGGGCATTGTAGAAAATCGTAAAGGCTCCACTCTTTTTTCCTTCCCACATCAAATTATTTACAAAACGAGTAACTAATTTGTCGTTGAACTTTGGATCGGGGGCTAAGGGGAGTTTCTTGGCTTGTGCTTTCCGCATATCAGAAAAATGTTAGAACGTTGATGTTATTTTTTAGCTTTCTCTTTTTTGGTACCGTATTTGGAACGACTCTTCTTACGGTCCTTCACACCCGCTGTGTCAAGTGAACCGCGAACGATGTGGTAACGTACTCCGGGAAGATCCTTTACACGACCGCCGCGAATGAGTACAATGGAGTGTTCCTGTAAATTGTGACCTTCTCCTGGAATATAGGCGATCACCTCTACCTTATTGGTCAAACGAACTTTCGCCACTTTACGCAGCGCAGAATTTGGCTTTTTAGGCGTGGTAGTGTACACACGGGTACATACACCGCGACGCTGAGGACACTCATCGAGTGCTCTGGATTTACTTTTGGCTCGGATAATCTCTCGTCCTTTTCTTACTAACTGTTGAATAGTAGGCATTCTTGACCCTTATTTTTGGGAGAGCAAAGGTAAAGGCAAGGCCATGAACCACCAAAAAAAGGGCTTGGTTTTTTGAACCAGGCCCCTGGCAGCGGCTTTTTTGCTTTGGCGCTGATTATCAAGCCTTAAAGACGAGGACAAGACAGATACCGTATAGGGCGCCCAGAAGGAAGACCTGTATAGGTGAGCGAAAGTTCAAAACTGCTGGTACCTGGCACCTGCTTACCTAGCTCCCCGGTGGCCACATCATAGGAGAACCCAAATAGCCACTGACCGTAACCCACCGCCAAATAAGGAGCCAGAGCATCATTGACCCGATAATTGATGCCCGCCAGCAGATCGGCATTCGAAGAAGCCGGCATACGGACCGATATGCCCAACATCTGCTCCCAGGCGGTCCCTTGCTTCATGAGTAAAAATTGGGGAGTCAGTTGTATTCGCTCATTTAAACTGATCTGCATCCCGCCATGTGCAGTCAATCGCATAGGTATTTGTTGACTAATCGACCTGGTCACAAAAGGATCCTGAGGACGATTTAAATGAAAGGCAGCGATGCCACCAAAAAAACGCATGGGTCTGTTTTCTCTTGCATCACTATAGGCCATCCCGGCTCCCATATCGAGGTCGCTCGACGAAGTGCGCGGTAATAGATCTGCTGAAGAAACAGCGGCATCGTACCCTGTAATGGAGTTCCACTGGTCTCCAAACTGAAACCCCGATGGATCGAATTTTCTGGCCAGGGCCCCGACCTGTATCCCAAAGCTGAGCTGTTGTTTTTCGTCTTCTCCAAATCGCACCCCTCCATAGCCAATGGTCAGATATCCGTGTTGGTAATGATAGCCTGCATTGCCGGCAGTTTGATTAAGAAGATTAATGCCAAAGTTGATATTCTTTTGTGTGGCCACATCGGCTGAAATTCCCATGGTAGTAAAGGGAGTCATTACCTGGGCCCATTGTGTCCGGTAAATGGCACTGACCCTGAAATCACCGCCATTGACACCGGCCAACCCGGGGTTCAGTCCCATGGGATACGCATAGAACTGCGTAAAATGAGGATCGGTCTGCGCAACACAGAGCAAGGACAGGCAACAAGCGACCAGGGTATGAATAAATTTTTTCAATGCTATTGAATTAAATTGATCGCTCCTTTTTTATTGACAATCGTTCCATCTTGCCGGATTAGTTTTAGCGTATAACTATAGACCCCCACCGGCTGTAGCTGTCCTTTATGCTTTCCATCCCATCCGACGTTCGCATCGGTCGTAGAAAAAATAAGTTGCCCCCATTGATTGAAGATCCTGAAATCAACCGAACCAATATAATTGCCATATACTTTTAGCACATCATTCTTACCATCCCCGTTGGGGGTAAAGACATTGGGCACAAAGATCTCGCGGGTGCTAAGCGTGGTGGCCGAAACTGGAAGCGAAGCGATACTACTTTGACAAGCATAAGGACCAGTTGCCTTAACAAGTACTGTAACCGTCGTATTGCCCGCCAAGCCATCGATGGTGTGCGAAGTGCCATTACTACCACTGCTGGGCGCTGAAAAGGTACTACCCCCGTTGGTGCTGATCAAATAGCCCGTTGCCCCGGCCACCACGGGCCAAGAAAAACTAACGGAAGAAAATGAAATAGTGCCCAAAGCCACTACAGGAGCAGGTAAAGGAGAGATCAGCGAAACAGATATTCTCCCTCGAGGGCTGCGAACACAACCCGCCGTGCTGACGGGCTCTGCAAACCAGATGGAGGGTGCCGATACCCCGATGATCGTAAAGGTATAGCCAGTAGCCACCGCTGCTCCACCCGTTAAGGCGCTATACCATCTGTACGTAATGGAAGGATCATTCGGATTACGAACCCGCAAGGTTGCATCCGTAACAGGACAAACTGCTGTATCGGCCAATAAAACCGCAGGAGGTATTGGATTGACTGTAAGGGCAACAGCGGTTCTTTGCGCGCTGATGCATCCGGCACTGCTGATGGCCTCTACATAATACGTAGCAGCCGTGGTAACCGATGTTACACTATATGCATTAGCTGTTACCAAGGGACTTCCTCCGGTGGCGGTATTATACCAACGATAACTGAGTGCAGGATCTGGTGCCGATACGGTAAGCAAGGCATTATCGCCATGGCAAACGGCCACTGCAGGAGCAACAGGGCTTGCCGGAATGGTTTGTACTTCGAGCGTAAACTGTGCAGCAGCCGTACAGCCTAAACCATTGGTGCCGCTCACTACATAAGTGGTCGTAACCGTGGGGTTCACTGTAATGGTAGTCCCGGAGAGCGTGCCGGGCGACCAATTGTATTGTGTCAGCGTGCCAATTCCGGGAACAACAGTGAGCTGTGCGCTATTCCCTCTGCAAATAGCGGAGGGGGTAGCGGAAATGGAGACGGTGGCATTGTTATTGAGTGATACGGTCCCGTTAAAAGTGGTCGTACAACCCGTGGCATCGGTAATCAGACAGTTGTAATTGCCGGGAGCCAAGCCAGTGGCTGTTGAAGTAGTTTGAGCAGGAGTTGTATTCCAGGCATAGGTATAGGAACTGTTTCCATTTACGGTCAATGCAATCGAACCATTGGGGCCCGCGCAATCAGAGGCTGTGATGACAGGGGTAATACTCTGCGCAAAAGGAGTACCTGCCACACCCATAATGATCGCATTGGGATACACTGTGGTACCGGAAGAGACATTACCGATTCGAATGGTTTGTAATAATTTGCTACGATCGGAGCAACTGAGTGTGATCTCTATAAAATAAAGCCGGGGATTATTTTGTGCAATACCTTCTGCCGTATAGGGTCCGGTCGTTTGTCTCTTGATCCTTCCGACTCCCTGCGCCACTACATTTACCGTGCCATTGAACCAATCAGGCAAGGTCTGGTTGGTCAAATAAGGACTTACCGAGCCGTCGCTAAACCCTAGACTTACATTTAGTAAGCAAGCGATATTATTGGCCTCGGCCGCAAAACCCAGTAATCGGATCTTGGTGTAGGCCGAAGGAGTCTGCAGGGTAAGGGTACCGTTCTGATTTCTGGGTACCAACAGGGCATTGTTTTGTGAAAAGGAAGCAAGCTGAAAGGATCCGGCGGTGGACGAACTCAGCGTGCCGGCATCGGAAAGCCCTCCTCCAGCAATACCATTCAACGCAGCAAAAGAGGCCGAGTACAAAACATTATTAGAACTGGTGATATTAGGACCATCCAACTGAGAGGTGGTTACCGCCAAGGAGTTATTGCCCGTCTCGGCAATGGCATCATGATTAAACCCTGTTACCGGAATAGGGATAAACTGAGCACCGACTAAACCGGGAAACAAGATGACGGAACCTATCCAGAACAAGACACATTTTGTAAGCAAGAAATTCCTCATAAGAAAAAGGGTCGCCCAAGGCGACCCTCTAAAATAACATTATATTATTATTTTCTTAAACCGGCTGCATCCAGCCATGTGAACCATTGATACGGCCTTCACGGATGGCGGTCAATTGTTCTTTGATCGAGGGGGCCAGTGTCCAGGAATCCACATCGAATTGCAGGACAAAATCCTTATAACAAAGTTCCTTGATCAGCGAAATAGTAGCGGCCGTTCCGGTCCCAAAGACCTCTTTTAGCGTTCCATTCTTATAGGCCGCCATTACCTCTTCCATAGAAAGAGGTCGCTCCTCGATCGTTAACCCCCTCTCTTGCAACAAGGTCATAACGGACTGTCTGGTTACGCCCGCTAAAATGGTACCCTCATTCAGATCGGGCGTAATGGCTGTGTTTCCAATAATAAAAAACACATTCATGGTACCACACTCTTGTACGTACTTATGCTCTATGGGATCGGTCCATAATACCTGATCATATCCTCTTTTTCTGGCCTGCGCAGTGGCATACATGGCCCCTCCGTAATTTCCCGCCGCCTTAGCATACCCTACCCCCCCACTCACGGCACGAACATATTTTTCTTCTACCCAGATCTTCATGGGAGCGCTATAATAAGGACCGGTGGGACTCAGTATGATCAGAAATTTATAGTTGTCAGAAGGACGCACCCCGATCAACTCATCACTCGAGAACATAAAGGGTCTGATATAAAGTGAATGATCGGTATAGGGCGGTATCCACTGCTGATCGAGTCTGACCAGCTGGGCCATTCCCTCCATAAATAATTCTTCGGGCACAGCGGGCATTTGCATTCGTTCGGCAGAGACATTGAAGCGAACGAAATTGTCGTGGGGTCTGAATATGTATGGATTCCCCTTGGGGTCCTTATAGGCCTTGATGCCTTCGAAGATGGCCTGACCATAATGCAAGGCGGCCAAAGCAGGGCTGAGTGACAAAGGTTGATAGGGCCTTATAACAGCGTGCTGCCACTTTCCGTCTATGTAATCGGCCTCGAGCATGTGATCGGAAAAATATTTTCCGAATGCGATACCGTTAAGGTCCATCCCCGCCAATTTGCTCGCGGAAGACTTGATTACCTTGATATCCATTGCAGCTGTCATATTTCGCTATTTTTACAGCGGCGAAGAAACGAAAAAAAACTAACAGTTATTAGTACTAAAATTACACCCCCCTCAGACCTCAATAAAATGGTCCTGGATAACCGACTATTGGCCGACCTCTACGGTCAAAGCCTTATCGAAACACAGGGAAAATACGCTTGGATGGGAGGCCGTGCTAAACCGATCCTCATTGTAGTTAGTGAAGAAAAGGCCCCTTTTATATCCCCAGAAGACCTGCCCTTTTTGACCCGTATACTGGGTGCCTGCAAACTGACCATCGATGAGGTGGCCTTGTTTAACTTGGCCACTCACCCCGCGGCCGATCCTGAAGACTGGCTGGCATTTTTTTCTCCGCGCATCGTTATTTCCTTTGGCGTTTTGCCAGCACAATTGGGGCTACCTGTCGATTTTCCCCGCTACCAGTTGCAAGCAATAAAGGGATCTACCTATATGCATGCGGCCTCCTTTACACTATTAGCCGCTGAGCTGGAAGAACGAAAGCAGTGTTGGACTTCATTAAAAAGACTTTTTAATCTTTGAGTCAACTAATACCAGGGCAATGAAACTGATCTTTGCGACCAATAACGAACATAAAATTCAAGAGGTCCGTTCCTTGCTACACGATGCCTTTACGCTGGTCACCTTAAAAGAAGCCGGCATAATGCAGGATATCCCTGAACCACACGATACGCTGCAAGCCAACGCACTGGAAAAAGCAACGGTCGTATTCAATCTAAGCGGCGAAAATTGTTTTAGTGAAGACTCCGGACTCGAAGTGGACGCCTTGGGCGGTGCACCCGGCGTCTACTCGGCTCGCTATGCCGGGGTCAACGCGACAGCCGCGCAACATATAAACAAACTACTGGCTGCCCTGACGCAGGAGCAGAACAGAGCGGCACAGTTTCGTACCGTCATCGCGCTGATCGAAAATGGACAACCTGTTTTTTTTGAAGGCATCTGTAAGGGGTATATCGCTAAAACTATTTCAGGTCATCGAGGATTTGGATACGATCCGATCTTTATTCCCGATGGAGCCGATCGTTGCTTTGCCGAGATGGAACTGGCTGAGAAAAATAAATATAGCCACCGAAGAAAAGCCTTTGACCAATTGAAAACCTATTTACTATCGCGTTAATGTTTACTATGTCATCCCTTAAATCCCTACTACCCGATCGATTTACTTTTCAATGCGAAATCCCTTTGCGCATTACTGACCTTAATTATGGTGGGCATGTAGGGAACGATCGGGTCATGGCGCTGCTGCAAGAAGCAAGGGTACAGTTCTTGGCAACAAAAGGATACAGCGAAATGCAAGTGGAAGACTATGGTATGCTACTGACCAAGGCACAGTTCGAATTACGTCGTGAGCTGCACTATGGACAAAAAATATACGCCGCCGTAGCGGCCGGCAACTTTACCAGTAAAGGCTTTGATCTTTTTTATAAGATAGAGACGATCATCGATGGTAAACTAAGCCTGGCCGCCCTGGCCATTACGACCATGGTATGCTACGACTATCAAACCAAAAAAGTGGCGACGCTATCGGAGAAGGCAAAACAACAATTAGCAAGCTAAAGAGCGTCCTTCGTACTCTTTTTTAAGTCAACTGATTCCAGATCTTCCAACTCTCCTCTGCTTGTAGCTGCAGCATCTCCTCGCCATTTTTTATACGAGCCCCGGCTTGTACTCCTTTTTGTAAAAAAGCAGTTAGCGAAGGATTATACACCAGATCATATAGTAAATGCCCTGCCCCAATGGCTTGATAAGGCAATGCCGGGATACCATTGACCTCGGGGTAGGTGCCCAGTGGCGTGGTATTGATGAGGATTTGATGCGATTGGATGTCGGCCGCAGTAAGTTGATCATAGGTGATCGATGCAGCGGCTGACAGCGTGCGACCCACTTGAGAAAACGGAATGCCCAATTTGCGAAGTACATAGGTAACGGCTCGAGAAGCCCCGCCGGTACCCAGTACCAAGGCCGCCCGATATCGTGGTTCCAGCAAGGGAGAGAGTGATCGTTCAAAACCGATCACATCTGTATTGTACCCCAGGCAAGACCCATCGACTATTTTTATACAATTGCAAGCACCAAGTTCTTTGGGAATAACGGCCTCACTCAAATAGTCCATGACAGATTGCTTGTACGGAATGGTAACATTCAATCCCAGCAGATCGGGCCGCTGTGCTAATAAGCCTGGCAATAAGTCGATGCTATCGAGGGGAAATAATTCGTAGGAACAATCGTGCATTCCCTCGCGAGCGAACTTATCACTAAAATATTTTTTGGAGAAGGAGTGCGTCAGCGTTTTTCCTATCAAACCAAAACTGCGCATTCGATCAACCCTTGGAGGAAAGATAAAAATGAAAGGTATCGCCTCGCAATCCCACACGCATGGCTTCGAGCGGTATCACCTCGGTAGGGGCAATATTGCCCAAATTGGCGTTACATCCCAGTAGCTCGATAAAATAAAGTTGCTGTGCTTTTTGGGGGGCCTCCCAAATGATCTTTTCGCCGGGAATCTGTGTCAGGATCTCTTGAACCAAGCCCTCACGCACCTCTCCGCTGCCCCGATAGATGCCCACATTACCTGCCTCACGGGCCTCGGCGATCACATAAGTCGATCCGGCTTGCAGCTCTGCCTTCATTAACTCGATCCACTTGTAGGGCGGGATGATATGCGCAGCATCCTTACTACCGACCTCACTGAGAACGGTACCGTATTGCGTGAGTTTCTCTATGTAACCACATTTCTCGGCATGCGGAATGGTGATGGAGCCATCGCTAACCTCCATGTATGAGATGCCGAACTCTTTGCAAACACTGATATAATCTTCGAATTGGTTACGGATCAGAAACGCCTCAAAGAGGGTGCCCCCGAAATAAACAGGAATGTCATATGAACGATACAACTCGAGTTTCTCGCGGAGGTTGGGCGAAACGTAAGATGTACCAAAACCCAGCTTTACGATGTCGACGTGAGGATAAGACACGCTCATAAAGTGTTTGGCTTCGTCCGTGCTGAGCCCCTTGTCCATGACCATGGTCAAGCCGGCCACACGAGGTTTGGCCATTCGGTCGGGCATTTGCGAAAGATGATAATTCATACCGACAAATGTACAATCAAATGCAAAACGAACCGCACCCCTATTTCTTTCGCTTGTAGCGGGCCAAGAGGTCGACTACTTGTGCATTTTGCAAAACAGAGGGGCGAAGCTCAACAAAACTCCTCAAGAGTTTTGTGTCCCGAATCAGGGCTTCCTCCAGTTGCAATAAACCCTCTTTGGACTGCCCATTGCCAAAAAAGATAGCGGCCTTGTAGAATAAAAACAAAGGCTTATTCTTGGTGGCTTGCAAGGCCAGGGTTGTTTGCAAGAGGGCCTCCTCCCACTGCTCTGTCTGAACCAAAAAACGAATGAGCGCGTCCCATCCGGCCAGATTTCGTGGCTTGGCTCGAACGGCTTGCATAAAATGCTGGATAGCTTCCTTCCTACGACCCAGGTGTACGCAGCACTCCCCCGCCAATAACTGATAATCGAATTGGCTTCGGTGCATGCGAATGGCCGTATCCACTTGTTTGTAGGCAGACTCCCAACGTTGCTCGTTAAAATATGTACAGGCGATTTTATAGAGGATACGACTATCTTCTTGTCTGAGATGAGAGGCCTTGCGATAATTAAAACGGGCCTGAGCGGGTTGCTTTAATTTTTCGTAACAATAGCCGATGGCCTCATAGATCACATCTTCGGGTTTGGCCAGCTCGTGAACACGCTCCAACACTTCAATGGCCTCTCTGTATTTACGAAGACGGATATACGCATCTCCCATGTTACGATAGGCATAATCAAATTTCTCCTCGACCGCCACTGCATATTTATAGGCATCAATTGATTTTTCGTACAACTTGAGCCCTTGATAAGCCGCCCCCAGGTTGAACCAGGCCAATTCGCTATAGGGGTGATCATCGAGTATTTGCTGATGCAATTTGATCCCCTCCTCGTTGCGGCCGGTAAAATCGGTCCAGAAACAAATCTTATACAAGGCCTCCTCATTGATGGGATCTACTTCCAAAACCCCCTTTAGGCAATCGAAGACCTTATCAAAATCTTCATAATCATCGTACACATCGGCCAACTCAAAAAGCAGTTCTACCCTTTCCTCTCCCTCAAAATGCTGCAAGGCCTCTTGCAGCAGCGCCACCGCCTTGTCTTGCTGGTCTAGTGCGAGGTATGCATCGGTCCTCAAAATATAGATATTGATATCGCGGCTATCTAATAAGTGCGCCTGATCGAGTACCCTCAACCCCTCCCTATAGCGACGATTCACCAATAAAATGTCGGCCTTACGAACCTGTAAAGCAGACGAATAGGGATAACGCTCAACGGCCATATTGGCCGCCTCGAGGGCCTTATCGAGTTGTTCTTTTTGCTGAAAATGATCGATAATCTTTTCAAAGGCCTCCTCCTCAATAAAGGGGGGGCTGCCTCCGGCCCTTAACTGCTCGAACCGGTTGAGCAATTCAGCCATTTCCTCTCTTTCCTCGCGGGGGGTGTGCTCTGCCATGGCTTTTGCGTTGTTTAATCCAATTTACTACAAAAATACCGCAAAGAGAATCAGGGTTTTATCCCCAAATGTGTATTATTTGCCCGCCCCAGGCCTAAATCTATGCGAAGGGGCAAAAAAAAATAAAAAATCAACTTTGCTACCATATTCTTGTTTGTTACTTTTGTACCAGATGCTTAACTCTTTTTTCACATATCGCCCGGGCCTTCTTGCAAAGACGATGTTATTAGGCCTATTCCTTTCTGTGGGAATAGTCTCCTTTGCATCGCTGGGTCTGGGTAAGAAAAAGAAAGCTTCTGCTGCCAGTAAACTCATGAGTGGAAAGACGCTGGGTTTCAATGGTACCCTTTCGCTCAAATCCGGCTATGACTTTCGCGGCAAAACAGTACTGGCAACCGAGCAACCTAAGGTGATCCAGCTCAACACGGACGTAACGATGCAAGCCGGCAAAAATTCCTTTACACTACCATTCAAAAAGAATGTGTTGGTAAACAAGGTTAAGATTGAGCTTGGCAACCGCGCCATGGGCAATCACTAATTACGTCTTTACCCAACATTAACTTCCTCCTTACTTATTATCCAGCAAACGATACCCCGTTTCCGGGATGTCAAACAAGATTTGTTGCACGGGATTAAAAAGGATCTGGTCGATTTGGTATAGCACCTTATTTTCTCCGACCCGTGTTTCAAAAGAAAGAATAAGCCCGGGCACAAGGTCTGCCATCGGCAAAAATGTTTTATTCAGCGGGGTTAGCTCGCGGGTGTACCAGATGGTAAACGAGGATGAGTCTTTTAGCGTTGCGATCACTTTATTACACAAATAACCCGCTATACGTAGCGTGTCTGCTTGAAAGTCGAGTTTGGCTTCGCGGTATTTGCTATTGGACTGCTCCCATTGAGCCCTTGTTAAACGCGTCATATAGCGCTGTTTTCCGTACTCCTTTAACAAGATGACTTGCTCTGTCTTGGCCAAATAAATAGTGGACTGCTTGCCTACCGGGGTAACCAGGTCGGTCCGACTGTTGATCCCTTTAAGATAACAGATCGTAGTCGCTGTCTGGGTCGAGACCGTGGTGTCTGTGGCCGTTGCATCCAAGTGTACCGTATAGGTAAGGGTAGCTTCCGTAAGTCTTCGTTGGGCCTGCGCGAAGGTGCTGAGACCCGCATAAAACAATAAAGTAAATAAAACCGATTTGAACATCCGCCTGCAGATTACGAATAGTAATTTACTGCAATTATTTTCGGTCCTTTAATTTTTTTTGTTGCTCTTGCAACTCCTCCAATTTCGCTTGCCACTTAGACTTGGTCTTTGGCTTTTTTCGGTTCTCTTGAATCTTGGCCAGTATCTTATCATGATCGATAATATAGTTCTGTATCACGTATTGCATGGCCAGGGTAATGAGATTCGAAACAGTGTAGTACCAGGTAAGGGCCGAAGGAAGGTTGTTAAAAAAGAAGAGCATAAAGAAAGGAAAGATGTAGGGCATGTACTTCATGAGCGGATTGCTTTGATCCGGACTCATGCTCATGCTGTACACAGAGATCAGCAAGCTGGTTAGGGTGGCAAGCAGGTTAAATAAACTCAGATGGTCTCCAAACAACGGAATATGAAACCCAAATTGAATGGGAGCATCATAAGCCGACAGATCGCCCGACCATAAAAAGGCCGCTCCCCGTAAACTGATCTCCGAATTGAAGAAACTAAATAAGGCAAAGAAGATAGGGATCTGCAATAAAGCAGGGATACAACCTCCCAGCGGGTTGACACCGGCCTCACGGAATAATTTCATTTGCTCCATACTGATCGTTTGCTGATCGTCACCATATTTTTCTTTCAGCTTGGCGATCTCAGGACGAAGTGCTTTCATCTTCGCCCCACTCAGATAACTAGAATAGGTAAGTGGAGACGTAACCAATCTGATGAATAGCGTCAGCAGCGCAATAGCAAGTCCCAGGCTGGCACCGCTAAGCTGCCGCATAAAATCGAAAATGGGAACAATGATATACTTGTTGATGGGCCGAACAAAAGAGTACACGCCCTGACCCAGGTTGACGACACGATCGAATCCATAGGGCGTATTCTTAAGTATTTGATAATCGGAAGGCCCATAATATAAATTCAGATCGGCGCGTGTTTCACCGTCAGGCGCTAACTGCAACTTAAAGGCGGACGCACTTCGAATAACGATACCCAGCGAATCGCTTGGCAAGGTCCAAGAAACTCTTCCTTCTTTGAAACCGGTTTTAGCAGCTAGGGCCGCAAAGAAAAAACGCTGGCGAAATCCCAACCAAGAAACGGATGTAGAAAATTGAAGCTCTTTTCTGTTCCCGATCGTAAAGTAGTCGAACTCACCATCCTCCTCAAATCCCACTTGTGTGTTTTGCTTCTCATAGGAAACATCACTCTCTTGCTTGAACGCTTCGTATTGCCATTGTAACGAAAGTAATCCTTGGGTAAGCAATCGCTCGGCCCCTTTTACCTCGATAGAAAAATCGATCAGGTAACTATCGGGATGGATCGTATACACATGTGTAAGATTGGCCGGCTGGGTGCTATCGGTACTCCCAATGGACATACGCAAGGTCTGACTCCCATCGGGTGCCGTGGTAACAGCAGCCGGCGTAAAAAACAAATCGGCCGTTTGCACTGTACTGTTGCTTCCTGTTTTGATCTCGTAGCTAAGCTGATTGTATAGCCCTTTGGCCATAACAACCTTGGCCGTGTCTTTATGCTGGTCAAATCCGCTAAGCTTAACTTCGGCCACTTGCCCACCCTTTGTGGTAAAAGAAACCGTCATCAGCGCGTTTGAAAGGGTAATGACCTTGGGTTCACCAGAAACGGCTGTCGAGAAATAGCCGGCCGATGCCAGCCTGTTCAAGCTGTCGGCCCGAAGGGTATCGGCGCGAAGAACCGTTGGATCGACTTTAGGTCGATTGGCATTGGCAATGGAATCGGCGATAAATCGCTCGCGGGCCTTTGACTTATTATCAGCCAGTTGATTTTGATTGATTGAATAAAAAAGGGCGAAGAATAATACAGCAAGGATCAGATATCCGATTACCGTGTTGCGATCAAAATTCATGACCTATTGGTTTGGCTTAAAATGAGCGGACAAAGATAAGGGAACGGCAATTGAGCCCCCTTGGTTAGCGGAGACTGGCAGCACGAGCCGCAGAGGGGGTTAATCGGTTCTCTGCATGTTGTAACGAGGCCTTTATGAACTCCACGAACAAGGGCTGGGGATTCTCGACCGTGCTTTTCAGTTCTGGATGATACTGCACCCCAATAAAAAATGGATGTTCGGTCAATTCTATGATCTCCACTAGTCCGGTGGCGGGGTTCTTACCGCTGGCCATCATACCGGCCTTTTCAAAATCGTCCAGATACTTGTTATTGAACTCCCAACGATGGCGATGCCTCTCTTTGATTTGCTCCTGACCGTATATGCGGTGGGCGAGACTTCCTTTTACAATATGACAGGGATAAGCGCCCAGCCGCATGGTACCCCCTTTGGCCGTTACCTTTTTTTGCTCATCCATCAAATCGATAACAGGATGCGGAGTTTGCGGATCCATTTCGGTAGAATTGGCCAACTCCTTTCCCAACACATTACGCGCAAACTCGATAGCTGCCATTTGCATACCCAAACAAATACCAAAGAAAGGGAGTTTGTTTTCGCGGGCACAACGCACCGCCATGATCTTTCCCTCTACTCCCCGATGTCCAAACCCGGGAGCCACCAACAAGCCATCGAGGCCCGCTAGTTTCTCGGCCACATTATCAGCTGTAATGTATTCGCTATGCACGTTATGTACCTGCACCTGACATTCGTTCATGGCGCCGGCATGTATAAATGATTCTAAGATAGATTTGTACGCATCTTGCAATTCAATGTATTTTCCGACCAATCCGATAGATACTTTTCCTTTGGGATATTTGAGCTTATCAAGAAATTGCTTCCACTTAGAAAGCTCTGGCTCGCGTGTAGCGGTCAAATTCAATTTCTTGAGTACGATAGTGTCAAGTCCTTCGCGCATCATAAGCACCGGCACTTCATAAATAGTACTTGCATCGGCCGCCTCTATGACCGCCTCGGGTTTAACGTTACAGAACAAAGCGATCTTTCTCTTTAGCTCGGGACTAAGTGATCGCTCGGTGCGGCAAACGATAATATCGGGGTGCACGCCCTCTTCACTAAGCATCCTGACGCTATGCTGGGTAGGTTTGGTCTTAAGTTCCTTGGCGGCTTTCAGATAAGGGATCAAGGTGAGATGAACCACCACCGTATCTTCCTCGGGTAACTCCCATTGCAATTGACGGACCGATTCCACAAAAGGAAGACTTTCGATATCGCCAACGGTACCGCCCAGTTCAGTAATAACCACATCGAACTCGCCAGTCTGCCCTAAGAGCTTCATGCGTCGCTTGATCTCGTCGGTAATATGGGGAACGACTTGTACGGTCTTTCCTAAGAAAGCGCCCTCGCGTTCTTTGTTGATAACGGTCTGGTAGATCCTACCCGTGGTGACATTGTTGGCCTGCGAAGTATAGATATTCAAAAAACGTTCGTAATGCCCCAGGTCCAGATCGGTCTCGGCCCCATCCTCTGTCACATAACATTCTCCATGCTCATAGGGATTCAAGGTGCCAGGATCTACGTTGATATAAGGATCGAATTTTTGAATGGTAACCCGAAGCCCTCTGGCTTGCAACAATTTGGCCAGCGAAGCGGCAATGATCCCTTTACCTAATGAAGAAGTAACTCCTCCGGTTACAAAAATGTACTTAGCCATGCAGCATCAATTTTATTCAATCGGTTTAACCAATCAATTGACCTGAACGCACTCTTACGAGCAATAAAGAATAAGCAAGAAAAAGGGGCGGAGGTCGTGTAAAGGTAATAAAAATTCCCCTGTGTTCGTGTGTATGTTATACCCCTTTTGACAAATAGCTTTCAATGGCGCTGTCGTAGCGATGCTTCCAGTCCGCTACCGCCCCCCAGTTCGCTCCATCGACCAATACGGACGTTCCTGTCACCTGCCCGAGCAGGGTAATCGGTACTGGTCCTTGGGCCACATGCTGAAGAAAAGCATTGCGGCTTTGAGCGGGCACGCTCACCACCACTCGGCTTTGACCTTCTCCAAACCAGCAGGCATCGGCACGAAGCGGCTTACCATCGTTTGCTCTTTCGGGACCCTTAACAGAAAAGCCCAGTCCCTTTACAAAGCTCTTTTCGAGCAATGTGGTAATGAGGCCCCCTTCACTTACATCGTGCGCGCTGGCGATCAAGCGGGCATCGATCAGCGAAGCGATCAATCGCTGTACTGCATATTCTTCGTCCAGTTCAAAATAAGGAGCAGGCGAATGCATAACCCCACAAAGACGATGCAAATATTCCGAGCAGCCCAGATCGTTGGTAACGGTGCCCAGCAAATAAATTTCATCGCCATCTTCTTTAAAGCCCAGCGTCATCTTATTCTCGATATTCTCTAGCAGGCCCACCATTCCGATCGTAGGAGTGGGAAATACCGGACCGTCTGGATTCTGGTTATAAAAACTAACGTTTCCTCCCGTTACCGGGGTATCGAATTTCCGACAAGCCTCACCCATCCCTTGTATGGCTTCGGTAAACTGGTAATAGACTCCATTGTCATAAGGATTACCAAAGTTGAGGCAGTTGGTAACGCCCAACGGAAGTCCGCCGGAACAAACGATATTACGAGCCGCCTCACTTACTGCGATCATGGCTCCTTTACGCGGATCGGCATACACATAGCGACTATTGCAATCGGTGGTAATGGCCAGTCCTTTACGGGTTCCTTTTACTAACACTACAGCCGCATCAGAGGGAGCATTGGTATTGGTGTTACCCGTTCCTACCATACTGTCGTATTGCCTGTAGACCCAGCGCTTGGACGCAATAGTCGGAAGGGATATCAACAACGAAGCGGTTTTGCTGATATCGACCGGCAGCGCAACAGAAGCGGGATCAAATTGCTCGATCGCATTGAAATAAGCAGGCCGCTTATACTCCCTTTCGTATTGTGGGGCTCCCCCGCCCAGCACCAACTCATGAGCGGGTATCGATGCCTCGAGTTGTCCATGCATGTAAAAATCCAGGATCCCATTTTCGGTTACCTCCCCAATGACAGAGCAAGGCAGGTCCCATTTCTCAAAGACCTTTATCACTTTATCTTCTTCTCCCTTTTTGGCTACCAGCAACATTCTTTCCTGGCTTTCGCTCAAAAGCAATTCCCAGGTTTTCATGTTGGGCTGACGAGTAGGCACCTTATCGAGATCGATGCGCATTCCCACTTCTCCTTTGGCACTCATTTCAGCCGTGGAGCAAATAATACCGGCCGCACCCATGTCTTGCATTCCCACTACAGCGCCGGTTGCAATTACCTCCAAACAAGCCTCGAGAAGTTTTTTCTCCTGAAAGGGATCTCCCACTTGTACGGCCGGTAACTCCTGCGCACTTTCGGCGGTAATATCAGCCGAAGCAAAAGAAGCACCCCCTATTCCATCCTTGCCAGTCGCACTTCCCACGAAAAGCACAGGATTGCCTACGCCGGCGGCAGTAGCAGATACCGTTTGACCCGCTTTGACAATACCGACACTCATGGCATTGACCAGCGGATTTGTCTGATAACAACTATCAAAATAAATTTCACCCCCTACTGTTGGCACGCCAAAACAATTTCCATAATGGCCAATTCCATGCACTACCCCGGCTAATAAATGCTTGGTCTTTTCATCATCGAGTTGACCAAAACGAAGTGAGTTAAGCGCTGCGATCGGACGAGCGCCCATGGTGAAAATATCACGGTGTATTCCTCCTACCCCGGTAGCCGCCCCCTGAAAGGGTTCTATGGCAGAAGGGTGATTATGCGATTCGATTTTAAAGACCACGCCAAGACCATCGCCGATGTCCATGAGTCCGGCATTTTCCTCGCCGGCCTTTACCAGCATTCTGCCGCCTTCTCTTGGTAAGGTCTTTAACCACTTGATGGAGTTTTTATAACTGCAATGTTCGCTCCACATGCCTGAGAAGGCGCATAGCTCATTGAAGTTTGGGGTACGCCCCAGTTTTTGACAGATCAAATCGAATTCAGCGGGAGTAAGACGAAGTTGCTCAGCAGTAGAGACAGTAACTTTCATGGGTTAGTAAAAATTGCTGAGCAAAGCTAACGGATAGAATGCGGGATCAAGGCAAAAGTTGTTCTACTTCACTACACATATAGATTTTTAATAATATAATATATTTTGAGTGAAACTCTTTAAAAATTAGAGAATGGGGCAATAAAATCACATTTTTTCCACCTTCTTTAACTAAAAATTTGGTTTAACCAATAAATTATGTTGCTTTGCCCAAAATTTACAACCATGTCTTTACGCTTTGATGCCATACGCCAACTGACCGAAAAAAACAATGTTCAAGTTGGTGCACCCAATAAAACCACCAGCTTTTTTGCGGCCAATGTCTTTACCATGAAAACGGCCCGTGAGTTTTTAAGTGATGAGGCCTTTAAAAGCCTGAGAGCTTCCGTTAAGGCAGGTCATAAGATTGATCGAGACATGGCTAACCAGATCGCCAATGGCATGCGTGCTTGGGCCGAGACAAAAGGGGTTACACACTACACGCATTGGTTTCAACCACTAACCGGAACAACAGCCGAAAAGCACGATTCTTTCTTTACGCTTAAAAGCGATGGAACGGCCATCGAAGAATTTGATGGAGCCGCGCTAATTCAACAAGAACCCGATGCCTCGTCCTTTCCGAGCGGGGGACTGCGCGCCACTTTCGAAGCGAGAGGCTATACCGCTTGGGATCCTTCCTCTCCGCCTTTTGTAATCGAGATCGGAAATGGAAAAACCCTTTGCATACCGACCATCTTTGTTTCGTATACCGGAGAGTCCCTTGACTACAAGGCGCCCTTGTTAAAAGCCACCGAAGCCCTCAGTAAGGCCGCTACCGAGGTGTGCAATTATTTTGACAAGAATGTCAATAAAGTGACCGTGACCCTTGGATGGGAACAGGAATATTTTGTTGTGGATGAGGCGCTGTTCAATGCTCGTCCTGATCTACTGATGACAGGACGCACGGTTTTTGGACATTCCTCCGCAAAGAATCAGCAGTTAGAAGACCACTACTTTGGCTCTATTCCGGAAAGAGTATATGCGTACATGCGAGATTTTGAGAACGAATCGTACAAATTAGGGATCCCGCTGCGTACCCGCCATAATGAAGTAGCGCCCGCTCAGTTCGAATGTGCTCCCATTTTCGAAGAGGTAAGCGTAGCCGTAGATCATAATTCATTACTAATGGACGTAATGGAGAGAGTGGCCCGTCGTCATCATCTTCGCGTGCTGCTACATGAGAAACCCTTTGCTGGCATCAATGGAAGCGGAAAGCACAATAACTGGAGCATGGCCACCGATACCGGTGTCAATTTGCTGGCCCCCGGAAAAACGCCCAAGACCAATTTGATGTTCCTGACCTTCTTTGTCAACACTATCAAGGCCGTACATGATTATGCCGATGTGCTGCGTGCCTCGATCGCTTCGGCTCCCAACGACCATCGACTGGGTGCGAACGAAGCCCCTCCTGCCATTATCTCTGTATTTACGGGACAATACCTCAGTAAAGTACTCAATGATGTAAAAGAGAGAGTATCGGCCGGCATGGACGAAACCGATGAGAGTCTTCTTAAGATCGATATCCACAAGAGCATCCCAGAGCTGTTGATGGACAATACCGATCGCAACCGAACTTCTCCCTTTGCTTTTACCGGTAATAAATTCGAGTTTAGAGCCGTAGGATCTTCTGCCAATTGCGCAAATCCCATGACCGTGCTCAATACCATTATGGCTCAAACCCTGCGCGATTTCAAAAAAGAGGTGGATGGTCTGATCGAAAAAGGAGAGAAAAAAGAGATCGCCATCATGCAAGTGATCCGCGAATACATTATCAAGAGCGAAAAGGTATTGTTCGAAGGGGACGGTTACAGCGAGGCCTGGGAAAAAGAGGCAGCCAAGCGTGGACTTCCCAATGTAAAGACAACACCGCTGGCCCTCGATGCGATGGTAACCGAAAAAGCAAAGCATCTCTTTCATGACAACGGCATCTACTCTCATCAAGAGTTGGAGGCCCGTCACGAGATCGAGCTCGAAAAGTATATCAAGAAAGTACAGATCGAAAGTCGCATGATGGGTGAACTGGCTACCAGCCATGTGCTGCCCGCCGCTATCCGTTATCAAAATCTGCTGGCCTCCAACATACGTGGATTAAAAGAGGCTGGTATCAAAGAAACGGGATTTGCCAACCAACTACAGATCCTTAGTGAGATCTCCAATCATATCAATCAAACTAGCGACCTGGTCGAGGAAATGATAGAGGCGCGGAAAAGCTGCAATAAACTATCCGACACCCGTCAAAAAGCCATCGCCTACCAAGAAAAAGTAAAGGATGTGTTCTTTGATGCGATCCGCTATCATGTCGATAAATTAGAACTGCTGGTCGATGATAAGGAATGGTACTTACCCAAATATAGGGAGATGCTGTTCTTGCGTTGATTGACACGGTTCCTACACGGAACAAAATTCAGCTAAGCAGCCCCAGCGTGATCAGGGACAATTGGCCTTGATCACTCTTAATACATTCTTGCCGAGAATCTTTTTGATATCCTTCTTATGATAACCACGACGGATCAACTCTTCGGTAAGGCGGGGATAGGTGCTGACATCCTCTAACCCACGAGGCACAAAACCGATCCCGTCAAAATCGGCACCAATACCCACATGATCGACCCCGATCAATTTTACAATATGATCGATATGATCGACCACCTCCGCAAGACCCGGCCGAGCGTTATCGAGGGCAGTAGCCATACTCTTTTGCCAGTCTTGTTTGGCGCTATTGGTATCGGAGAGCTTGTATAAAGCAAAAACGGAGTCTTTACCCGGGCCATTCCAATAGCGTTGTTGCGCCACAAAATCCTTACTGATGAACGCAGGGTAAAAATTGACGCAAACAACGCCGCCATTTTTTTTCAACGCTATCAGTTGCTCATCTTTCACATTCCTGAATACCGGACAGATACTCCACACCGAGCTATGCGTTAGCAGTACGGGCTTTTGCGTAATGGACAATGCATCATAGAAGGTTTGCTCTCCTACATGCGACAAGTCTACCATCACTCCCAATTGATTGAGTCGTTGAACCACCTGCTTTCCAAACGCATTGAGTCCTTTTTGAGAGAGAACCATACCGGCTCCACTTTCGTCGCGCGCGCTGCTGGCCCACTCAGTACTATTATTCCAGGTAAGTGTTAAATAGCGCATTCCCCGCGCCGACAGACTATCCAGCTTTTGGATGTCCGATTCGATCATATGGCCGCCCTCGACCCCGATCATCGCAACCACGCGCTTACGATGCGCTCTTTTGATAGCCTCCCGATACGAAGTAGCAAAACCAAATTTATCGGGATGGCGTAAGATCAGTCGGTTGAGGGAATCGATCTCGTTGAGTGCATCTTGATAGAAGCCCAGGGGCGTGCGAGCCGTCTCTCCCGTAAATACAGAGAAAAACTGAAGATCTACTCCCCCCTTTTTAAAACGATAATAGTCGCTGTGCCCCGTAGAAAGATGTTCGCCCAGGTCTCTTCCTTCCAGCGTCTGTGCACTCAGGCAATCATTATGCGTATCTACCAGTAAGGAGCGATGATGCAACCCCTTGCCCTTTTGAGCAAGGACAGGGATAATTGTAAAGACCAGCAACGCCAGCAAAAAGGATAAAGAGCGAGTGGCGGGCATGCAGTCAGATTAAGTAGTCAGATTAAATTATCCGAGGGTTTTTTTAGCGTCTTCCAGAAACTTTGCCAACCCAATATCGGTAAGCGGATGTTTCAATAAACCCAATATAGAATCGAGCGGACAGGTACATACATCAGCACCGGCCTCGGCACATTTTACAATGTGGAGAGGCGTCCGAATAGAAGCGGCCAAGATCTCGGTCTTAAAGCCTTGCACCGAATAGATATGCGCAATTTGGGAGATCAATTCAATACCATCCCAATTACTATCGTCGAGCCGCCCAATAAAAGGAGATAGATAAGTAGCGCCGGCCTTTGCGGCTAGTATGGCTTGTCCCGCAGAAAAGACCAGCGTGCAATTGGTACGGATTCCCTGCTCGCTGAAATAGCGAATGGCCTTGATGCCCTCTTTGATCATGGGTATCTTAACTACGATATTGGGATGAATGGCCGCTAATTTTTTCCCTTCCTCCACCATACCGTTAAAATCGGTGCTGATAACTTCGGCACTGATATCGCCGTTCACCAGTTCACAAATGGTGCGGTAATGGTCCATAACGGCCTTTTCACCCTTGATCCCTTCCTTGGCCATCAAGGAGGGATTGGTCGTAACCCCATCTAGAATTCCTAATTCATTGGCTTCTTTGATCTGGGCCAAATTGGCCGTATCGATAAAAAATTTCATGGAGGGTGTTTTGGCTGAAAGAAAAAAAAATGGCAGGCTGATTACATCGCACCGCTCAACCACCTACTCTTGCTGCCTTCCGGCCCTGGGAGGGTTCAGCAGGAGCTGGTCGTGTAAGACCTGCCGAGGCAAAGATAACAATAAAAGACTAACGCTGAAATCCGGATCGCACCCTTGTATAGCCAATCAACTCATCGGCACGGGCCCCAAAAGGACGAAAATAGACCAGTACCGTGTATTCATTTTCGGTGGTCCAAAAGTTGCCTTCTGTATTCTCAAAAGACGGCGCGTTGAGCGCGTTGGTTTCGGCGGCCGAAGATCGCGTCAGATATCCGTAATTATAAAAACCCTGCTTCAAATAAACGGACTTGGTGTAGCATCCTTGACTAAGATCAAATTCCATTTTGTAAGGCTCGCTCAATTCGTATCCGCTCCATTCGCCTGTTACAAATACATCCTTGCCATGATACTTACGTCCTCCGGCTGGACGAAGGGAAAAATGAACCCAGCCATATTCACCCTGCGTGTGCGGCAGCGGATTATCGATATTCTCAACCAGGTATTTTCCATTCAAGTCTCGATAATACAAGTAGAGCTGTCCGCTTCGCTCTGCATCTTGCTGTATGTACAGGTCGGTGCGCACACTGGTATCACTATCCATGATACGGGCTACCCTGTCTCCCCGTAAGCGCAGACTACGCATATCGAACCACCTCCACTCCTGCCCGGCAGGAAACAGGGTTTGCTCTTCGTCGCTATACTCGTAATAATTTCCGCGGTATAAGGTGGGACGCTGTAGAAGCCGGGCGCTGAGCCACAGATCATTTTGTACAACGACCACCTTGATCTCTTGCGGCGTGAAAGCGTTTAGGGGCATTTGCTGCAGGTTGATACCGATCGAGAGACGCTGATGTGTCAAAAAGTATTGACCGCCGAAAGGTTGGAGCACTTGTGCATTGACAGCCACCTTCCTATTGATCACTACCACCCTTCTTGTAAAGACAAGTTGTGATGTATCATCATTCAAAAAAACCTTTAAGAGATAATTCCCCCCGCGCGTAGGACCACTATTTCTTTCGGGCAACAAGGTCTGGTAATGCATATAGCGCGTCTGCACTGCCGACGAGAGACGATAGTTTTGAATGCGCTGCGTAATGAATCCTTTCCAATAGTCGAAAGGAGGAATTGGTGACGGCGTCCAATCGGCATTACAAAGCTGTAGGCTATAATAATATGGCCTGATGGTCGCTTCAAGATCGTCAAAATGCAATTCGAGCTGTTCGGCCTGTCCCAGATACAGTACCGGCGGGGCGGTCTGGTCTCCAGCCCGGAATAATTTTATGGAGTGGATCGTAGATCGATACACCCGCTCCTCTGATTGCGCATGCATCAAAAAGGTGTAACATAGCATGTACCCCAACAAAAGAATTCGCATTGAGCAATGGTATTTTAAAACAATATTAGCAAAGTAGCTAAAAAAGAGTCAGCAACTCTTATCGATGACGCTTATTTTTGAGGTGATAAGCATACGCGTGAATCTACCTTCTTTTTTAGCCGACCGCATAGAGGCCAGTCGAACCAACCGCTTTGCAGGGCTGGTGATTCGGATCTCACTTGGCGCCACCATTATCAGCGTAGCGGTCATGATCATTACGTTGGCGCTGGCCGAAGGATTCCAGCAAGGGATCAGCGAAAAGGTATTCAGCTTTTGGGGCCATATTCGAATTCAAGAAAAACAACCTGGAAAAGCCATCATTGCCGAAGAAATTCCTATTCGACACAACGAGGCCCTTTTGCACCAGCTACAAGAACAACCGGGTGTAGAAGGCGTATATCCCTTTGCTACCCGGTATGCCCTGTTAAAGACGAGCGAAAATATGGAGGGTGTTATGTTAAAAGGACTCGATCGAAACGAACAGTTCCTTAGACTGGCTCCCTTTTTGCAAGAAGGAAGAATGCCCATCTTACCTGACAGTGGATTTGGTCGAGAATTATTGATCTCGCGCTACACAGCCAAGCGATTGCAATTAGCACCGAACGACAGCCTGTTGATCTATTTTATCAAAGAAGATGCCCCTCCCTTGGCACGCAAAATGTCCATTGCGGGAATTTATAAGACCGGCATCGAGGAGTATGATCATCTATTCGCCATTGGCGACATCGACCTGATAAGGCAGCTCAACCAATGGGATAAAGACCAAGTGGGGGGATATGAAGTATTTCTGAAGGATCCCCGCACCATGGAGCCCTCTTCCCTTTCGCTGTATGCCCTTCCGCTTTTTCCTGCCACCTGGGATGCCATCGCAGTCAACGAGGTTTCTCCCCAGCTATTTGACTGGTTGCAAATGCAAGATCTTACTCGCAATGTGCTGATCGGGTGTATGACCGCCGTGGCCTTGATCAACCTTATCTGTTGTTTGTTGGTACTGGTGCTGGAACGAACCCGCATGATCGGCCTGCTCAAGGCCATGGGGGCCACCGATTGGTTGGTACAACGTATCTTTTTACGCTATGGCTTACTGATCACGGTCCGAGGCGTTATGATCGGCACCCTCTTAGCACTGGCGTTACTATGGATACAAGAAAAAACCGGGTTTATCACTCTCGATGAATCAGCCTATTTTATGGATAAGGCCAACGTAAAGATCATTCCCTGGCACGTATTTGTCATTGCCGCGGGGACCGTTTTAGTTTCGATGCTGATCTTGCTGATCCCGACCTGGCTGGTCAAAAAGATCAGCCCGCTTCAGGCCATACGCTTTACCTGAGATAAGAAAGGATAATACCGGTCGCCACAGCGGCATTGAGTGACTCTACCGACCCCTTGCCGGGTATGGAAACAACGTGGGTGGCTCGTTGTAGCAACGAAGAAGGAATTCCGGTCGACTCATTTCCAATTAACAAAACAGCCGCTGATAAGGGAGGCATGCTGCGTACATCGGTGCCCTGCATCGTAGCGGCCAAAACAGGAACGGACCCCGACTGATCGATCCATTGCTCCAATGCTGTGTAATACACCTTTACTCTAAATACACTACCCATCGAGGCCTGGACCACTTTAGGATTGAAACAATCGACCGTCTCCGGGCTACAGACCAATTGCCTAACCCCAAACCAATCAGCCGTTCTAATGATCGTACCGAGATTCCCGGGATCTTGTAATCCGCAGCAAGCAATGGTAAACTGACCAAGAGCTGTCGGCACCATCTGTTGCGGTTGCCGCAATACGGCCACTACCTGATGGGGTGTTTGCAATTGAGAAATGCGAGCCAACTCCTTTTCATCTATGCCTACAACAGTAATACCCTCCAAACTTTTCTGATGCGCATCTATCCATTCGGGCAATGCGTAGAGCGATACGATAAAGTCTCGATGAAACTGCAATAACTCCGCCACCAACTTTGGACCTTCGGCCAGGTAGTGCCCCGTCTGGTCTCTGTATTTTTTAAGGGCCAAACTTTGAATATCTTTGATAACTGACTTAACTAGCATACTAATTTTTATTCATGCACACAGGCAAGCCCAACGGCCTTAGCGTAGTGGTGGCAATGTTATTGATGTGGATCCTCTTGGGAGTAAGCGCCTGCGGTGTTATCCCGAAGAACTACCCCAAGGGGAAACCCTTTGTATTCAAAACTACTATAAAAGTAAATGGGAACTACCAAGAGGAAGACCGACAGGCATTAGAAGACCGTCTCTATGGACAACTCGACGATAGCCTCACCGTACGTTCCGTGTCCAAACTATTTGTAAAGGAGATCCGTAACCCTTCCGTCTATGACACCGCAGCCGTGCAGCGATCTATCTTTTTTATGGAAAACTTGTTGGCCTCGCAAGGGTATCTTCACGGCACCATACGATACGACACCACATTAGCGCTGGCGGGTAAAGACCAACTACGAACAACTGTCAATTTTTGGGTAAACCCGGGACCGCAGGTTCGCCTCGACTCAGTACGATATGCGATACAGCAAGAAGCGCTGCAAACATTAACGCTCCTTTCGATTTCAGATAGTAAGATCAAAAAGGGAGAGCCCTTTGCTAAAACCTCCGTATCGGCCGAGCTGGATCGATTGGTAGACCTCTACCGTAATAATGGCTATCTGCGATTTACACGCGAAGAGTTAATCGGAGTATGGGACACCCTGGATGCCCGCTTACTGGATCCTACGACCGATCCCATTGAGCAGCTTCGCATACTCGCCGAGATCGAAGCAAAGCAAACCACTCCTAAGGCCAATCTCGAAATCAGATTGCGGCCTGGATACGATACCAGTAAACTCACTAAGTACTATGTAGGTGCCGTACAGGTCTATCCCGATTATAGCAGCGAAACAGCAGGGCTTACTGCCGTGCGAACACAACGAAGCGGGTTAGAGCTGATCCACTACCAACCGCTGTTTCATCCAGGGATCTTTAGAGAAAAGATCTTCTTTTCACGAGGCGACCTATACGCACAACGCAATTACTTTAAGACCTTGAATCAGCTGAATGCCATGGGTGCCTGGCGACTCATCAATATTGAGCCACGTCCCCGACCGGGCACTGATACCGCCGATCTCTTGATCAAATTAACGCCTGCCCGTAAATTCAGCAATAGTGCCACGCTAGAAGGAAGCAGCAATCAAAGTCTGATCTCCGGTAATTTATTTGGCATAGCCCTGAATCTGGGACTGCAGAACCGAAATTGGGCAAAAAAGGCCATTCAATCCACGACCAGCTTGCGACTGGGAGTTGAAACAGGACAAGACAAAGTAACGGCCGTCAACTTTATTCAAACCAGACAGTTGGCTATTACCCATAATCTTTATTTTCCGCGTGCCATACCGCGCGTGGCCTGGCTGCCTGCCGAATGGAAAGAAAACTTTAAATCGGTACTGGGCTTTACTGTTGCCAATACGGAGAGAAGAGAACTCTTTAATCTCTCCTCTTATAGTGCCGCTTGGGGATACGACTTTAGATATAGAAATGCACTATTCACGGTTCGTTTACCCAATATTGAGTACAATGCCATTGCTCGCCGCCCTAAGCTCGATCAACTCATTGCCAATAACGGGTTGCTCAAAAATATTTTTGCAGATGGATTGATCTCGTCCGTAACGGCCGGGGTATTGCTTACGCAGCAACAACGGAATCGCATCACCAATATCCGCTTCAATATCGAAGAGTCAGGTCTCTTGACAGGAATGATCCGACAACCCCTGCTCGACAGTCAACTATTTCGATTTGTAAAGATAGACCTGGATCTTTCGACCAAAATACAGATTCGACGATCGGCCCTGGCCATGCGCTTTTTTGCTGGGGCCGGTTATGAATTTGATAATACTGTCAATCCGAATAAACGATATAATCTGCCACTGTTCCGACAATATTTTGCAGGAGGGCCCAATAGTATGCGGGCTTGGGGCTTACGGAAACTGGGACCAGGCTCCTCCATACAATCGTATGGAAATACCGGACTACCGGAACGATATGGCGATCTGCAACTCGAGGCTAATCTCGAATACCGATTTCCTCTTTTCTCCGTGGCCGGTTGTAAGGTAAACGGAGCCCTGTTCAGCGACATAGGAAATATCTGGTACGTAAAGCAGGCGCCCGGCCGGCAACGCGAAGAGGTCTTTTCACTGCAACGCCTCGGAAAAGATATAGCCATTGGAGTTGGCGCCGGATTGCGAATAGACTTTACCTATTTTGTGATACGACTCGATTATTCTGCCAAAGCAAAGGACCCAAGTCCGGCCCCGGTGAATGCAGCCTTTCAAAATAAATGGTTCGGTTATCCTAGATGGAAAGACATGGACCAATTTCAGCTGGGTATCAATTATCCCTTCATTCTGTAAGTGAATGAACCACGAAGATAAAGATCAGGTCAGCGACTGCTCGAATTGTGCAGGCGTTTGCGCCTCCTCCACCGAATAGGATCCAATTCGCGTTCTTCTCAACGAACTTAAATACCCTCCACAACCCAAGGCCTGTCCCAAGTCATTAGCCAGACTTCTTATATATGTTCCTGTAGAACAGACCACCCTGAAATGCAGTAACCCTTCTTCGAATCGTACCAGCTCAAAAGCAGAGATCGTAATGCGACGAGGCTCCAATACCACGGTCTGCCCCTTACGAGCCATTTCATAAACCCGTTTTCCATTCAGCTTGATGGCTGAGTGCGCAGGGGGCACTTGCAAGATCGAACCCGTAAATTGTTTTATCGCCTGATTGATCTGCTCCAAGGTCACCGACCCAATATCCTGATGGTCGATCGGTTCGGTCTCCAGATCGTAACTAGGGGTAACGGCTCCCAATGTAATGGTTCCGGTATATTCTTTTTCTTGCGCCATGAACTCATTGATGCGCTTGGTAAATTTTCCGGTGCAAACGATCAACAATCCCGTAGCCAAGGGATCGAGCGTGCCGGCATGCCCAATTTTTTTGATGCGGATAAGATGTCTGAGCTTTCGCACCACATCAAAGGAGGTCCAGCCCAAGGGCTTATCAATCAATAAAACCTGGCCGCTGGCAAAAGGAGATTCCGGATTCATGCTCATTAGTAGGCCCTGGCAAAAAGTACACGCTGTACGGATGGCTTTCCTGTCAGGATACAAAGACCCGTTTCTTGTTTATTATCTAATGGAAGACAGCGGATCGTGGCCTTGGTCTTTTCTTTGATGGCCTCTTCGGTCTCGGAGCTGCCATCCCAATGTGCCGCAATAAATCCACCCTTGGTATCGAGCAGCGACACAAACTCTTCCCAGCTGTTGGCCGGAGTTATATGGCTGTCGCGATAAGACAATGCTTTATTGAAAAGACTTTGCTGAATTTCCTCTAGCAACTGTTGAATTCGTTGTGATAATCCTTCTAAAGGTATGGTCGATTTTTCGCGCGTATCTCTACGAGCCAACTCTACGACCTTATTCTCCAGGTCGCGTGCCCCAATGGCCAAGCGAAGGGGAACACCCTTCATCTCATATTCGGCAAACTTCCAGCCCGGACGTGCGTTATCATTATCATCGTATTTGACACGTATACCCAGTGCTTTCAACGAACGCATCAGCTCTTGCACGCAAGTATCTATGGCGGCTTTTTGCTCATCTCTCTTATAGATCGGAACTATTACCAGTTGAATCGGTGCGATACGAGGAGGAAGCACCAGCCCGTCATCATCGCTATGCGCCATGACCAGGGCACCGATCAGTCGGGTACTGACCCCCCAACTCGTAGCCCATACATGATCGAGTTTATTATCGCGATCGCTAAATTTTACGTCAAAGGCCTTTGCGAAATTTTGTCCCAGAAAATGAGAAGTACCAGCCTGCAAGGCTTTTCCATCTTGCATCAATGCCTCGATACAATAGGTGTCTTCCGCACCTGCAAATCGCTCTTGTGGCGTCTTGACTCCTTTTATTACAGGCACTGCCATGTAATGCTCAACAAAGTCGGCGTACACATGAAGCATCTTAATTGTTTCTTCCACAGCCTCTTGTCGGGTAGCATGCGCCGTATGCCCCTCTTGCCAAAGGAATTCGGCGGTCCGCAAAAAGAGGCGGGTGCGCATTTCCCAACGAACCACATTGGCCCATTGGTTGACCAAGATGGGAAGATCGCGGTATGATTGTATCCAATTCTTGTAGGTGCTCCAAATAATGGCCTCACTGGTAGGGCGAACCACTAGTTCTTCTTCGAGCTTGGCAGCCGGATCGACCATGAGTTTTCCGGGACGATCAGGATCGGCCTTGAGACGATAATGTGTAACGATCGCGCATTCTTTGGCGAACCCCTCTGCATTTTTCTCTTCGGCCTCAAATAGACTTTTAGGAACGAACAAGGGGAAATAGGCGTTGACATGGCCGGTATCCTTGAACATTTTGTCCAGTACATCGCGCATGTTCTCCCAAAGGGCAAAACCATAGGGCTTGATGACCATACATCCCCTGACCGCTGAATAATCGGCCAGCTCCCCCTTCAGCACCAGGTCGTTATACCATTGAGAGTAATCGGTGGCTCTTGAAGTGATCTCTTTATTCATAACTTAATTGAACAAGGTCGGGTTTACCTTTTTTTTAACAGCCCGGCCAACAATATCCCCGCAAGATGCCGAACTTTGATGAAGAATACAAAATTAACCCGTTCGGCTATGAAAACAACCTATCTGCTACCTATTCTATCCGCATTGCTACTAATTAGTTGCAGCACGGCTTACAAAACAGGACAGACTCCGGATGATGTATATTTTTCTCCGCCCAGACCGGAGGCCGAATATGTGCGAGTGCAGCGAGACGAAACGCGTCGCGTTCGCTACTACCAAGAAGATGAGGAAGATCGTTTTTTGCGAATGAGAGTACGAAATCGCAACCGCTGGGATGACCTTGACGACTGGTACACCTTTGAACGTTGGTCGCTGGGATATAATCAGTTCTTCGCTCCCACCCTTAACCCTTATATGTCGTGGAACTATTTTTATAACCCCTACTTTATGCCTGTTGCCTGGACCCAAACACCCGTCAAAAATATTTTTACAGGCCCACGCCTCTACAACCTCGGAAGCTATCAACAAGGACCGGTCAATATTAAAATGATACAACAAAATACCGGAGGCGGCAGCAATTATGTTCCATTCGGAACGCAACGAAAATCGAGTGCCACTACCCGCGGCAACGCCTTACGAGAGGCCTTTGGGGCCAGCAATTCCGGTGGAGGCAATTCAGGGGGATCGGCTGTTTCGCCCCCAAGCAATAATGCATCGAGTGCGCCCGCCAGTAGTGCTCCGGTTAGAAGATTCTAGTCTTATTATCAAAGACCCAGTTGATCCCATGCAACACGCAACGTCCTTACCTATTTTGCTCTGCTCTTTATTGCTCTCCGTTAGCGTGCAAGCACAAGAACCAGACGATGCCTTGCGCTATGCGTGGACAACGCCCAATGGAACGGCCCGCCAACAAGCCATCGGTGGTGCTATGGCTTCGTTGGGGGGAGATCTTTCTGCCTTATTTGTCAATCCGGCCGGCCTTGGATTCTATAAGACCGGAGACTTGGTATTTTCTCCCTCCTTTCAGCACCACCAAAACAAGAGTCGCTATTTGGGCCGAACAGAGACCGATCAGCGAAGTTCAATAGGGTTTGGCACCATAGGTATCGTAACGGGTACACAGTTTTACGAACAGGGCAGCGGAAAAAGAGAACAACAAAAAAGAACGGGCGCTTTCGCCATTGCCCTAAACCAGGTTGCCAATTTTAATACTAATCTTCTCTACCGTGGACTCAATACGCGTCATTCTTACTCGCAACGCTTTCTAGAAGAAGTGGGCGGTATCGGAGACGCCAACCAAGTTGCACAGAACTTTCCATTTGGGAGTAGCCTGGCCTTTAATACCTATTGGATCGATACCGTTGGTGGAGGCAGCTCCGGAAACTATCGATACCAGACCCGCGCCACGGCATCGACCGGGCTGTTACAAGAGAGCCGTGTGCAAAGCCGGGGGGCGGTCAATGAGTTGGCCATTGGATACGGCGGATCGGTCAACGAAAAAATCTATTTTGGATTTACCTTGGGCATCCCATTTGTTTTCTTTGATAGGACCACCACCTTTACCGAGGCGGATGCGACCCAAACGCTGAACAATTTCGATTATGCCAGTTTTGAACAGCGGCTGGAGACCAATGGAAATGGCCTTAATCTCAAAGCGGGATTGATCTACCGGCCCGCACCCTTTTGGCGGCTGGGATTATCAGTTCATTCTCCCAGTTGGATGCGGTTAACCGACCACTACGCCGCCTCCATTACCACTGACACCGAAAACTACAAAGGGATACAGACGCAATCCTCCACTTTATTTACGAACGGAGAAGATGCGCAGTTCTCTTACTTTCACCAAACGCCTTACCGCATCATGTTAAGCGGCTCTTATGTGATCAATGAGGTCGAAGATGTAACACTTCAGAAAGGATTTCTCACTGCAGATCTAGAGTATGTCAATTACAAGGCATCTTCCTTTCGAGTCGATCCATCGATCAACAATAGTGAATCGACAAGCCAATACTTAAAAGAACTGAATAACACAATCGATAATTCGTTTCGCAGTGCTCTTAATCTGCGCATGGGAGGCGAATTAAAATTTACCAAGCTAATGACGCGGTTGGGTCTGGCCTGGCTTGGCAATCCTTATGAGCGAACCTATGCCCCTAGGGGAAATCGCCTGCAAGTGAGCGGGGGATTAGGATACCGACACAAAGGGCAATTCATTGACCTGACCTATGTACATACCCTGACCAAGGACGCACACTTCTCGTATCGGCTAACACAACAAGCCGTAGAGGGCGCCGCTGTAAACGGACAAGGTAGTAGAATACTGCTCACTATCGGTCATAAATTTTAGATCGCTCATTTAAAAATGGCGGTTGCTTTTTGTAAGGGAGCATCGCGTTGCTCTCGCTTAATATAGCCCCGATACATTCCTTCGGTACAAAAAGGCATGCTGATATTTCCTTGCTTATCCACCGCAATCAGGCCTCCGTCTCCTCCCAACGCGGGTAGTTGACGCATGACCATCTCCTCGGTTGCCTGCTGCAAAGATTGACCACCAAATTCCATTCTGTCGCTGATCGATTTGGCCATAACCAATCGTAAAAAGTATTCTCCCCAACCGGTACAACTTATCGCGACCGTGTTGTCATTGGCATAGGTGCCACTGCCAATAATGGGGGCATCTCCTACTCGTCCCCACTTTTTATTGGTCATGCCTCCGGTACTGGTCGCCGCCGCTACATGCCCCTGTTGGTCTAATGCCACAGCACCCACGGTTCCGTAGCGATCTTTGCGCTTCTCTTCATGGAGTACAAGAGCATATTGATGGGTAGTAGCCATTTTTTCGAGGGAGTCTCTTTTCTTGGCACGCTGCAGCGATTCCCAGCGGGCAGGTGTATAAAAATAAGAGGGATCGACGATCTCCAAGCCCTGTTGGGTAGCAAAGGCCTCTGCTCCTTTTCCAGTTAGCAGCACGTGCTCTGAACGCTCCATTACAGCACGGGCCGCCGAAATGGGGTTGCGTATCGTTTTGACCCCCGCCACGGAACCGGCCGCCAGTGTACGTCCATCCATAATAGCGGCATCCAATTCGTTCACTCCCTCGGCCGTAAAGACCGCTCCTTTGCCCGCATTGAACAACGGATCGTCTTCGAGGATCCGAACGGTAGCCTCTACGGCATCTAGTGCCGCGCCTCCATTTTCCAATATGGCAGCGCCGGTCGTTAGTGCTTTTTCAAGCGATGTCCGGTAACGCTTTTCGAGCTCCGGAGTTAGTTGACTTTTATTGATGGTACCGGCCCCTCCATGAATGACCAGCACAAATTTTGCATTGGCGGACAAGGGCAAAGAAGAGGCCTGTTGCCCAAAAATGGGCAAATACCATCCCACTAAAACAATAAAAAGGATGTTTTTCATGAGAGCGATTTTGAGCAATTTAACCAATCTTACTGGGGCTGTTTCACTAATTTTACAAACAATTCGTTCTTGTGCGCACAGCAGTGAAAATAGTAAAATGGGTGGTCCTTTCCTTCTTGCTGCTGGTGGTCCTGATTTTTACACTCTTAAAGATACCCGCTGTTCAAAGCTGGTTAGGAAAACAAGTTGCCCTTACCCTTTCTAAAGAGCTTGGCACCCGTATAGAAGTAAAGGGCGTTTCTTTTTCGCTGCTCGACCGGTTCGCCCTTGATGGGCTGCTGGTCATGGATCGCCAACAGGATACGATCATTTACGCGCAAGAACTTCAGCTAAGTCTCTCTGATTGGTTTTTTACGAAAGACAGTATTGAACTTACCCAAGTAGAACTGAGCAATGCACTGATAAGAGTGCAGCGAACCGATAGTACATGGCGGCACCAGTTTTTGCTGGACTATTTTACTAAAAGCCGCTCCGCCGATACGGGATCGAAAAAAAAGGGGGGGCCGCTTCACTTGCATCATCTCTCCGTGGCCTCTTCGCGCTTTGAGCAAATAGATGAGTGGAACGGATTTTCACTGCAAGCCAACGTTGAACAGGCAGACTTACTGGCAGATCAGCTCTCTACAGCGGAAAAAGACATCAAAATTAGTTTGCTCTCCATCAAAAAACCAACGGTTTCCCTATACCGTTACAAAGGGAAAAACCAATCGCTTAAACCAGACGCCGCCATCAGTTCGACGTCGTCGTCTTCTGACTCACTCTCTTTTGCTAATGCCCTTAGTCTGCAATTGGGCAATGTAGAAATAACAGAAGGATACTTTAGCCTCAAACAAGAGGGCCGCACATTGAATCCCGGAGTTTTTGATGCTGTCCAGCCCGAGATCAGTGGCCTGAACCTTTCCTTACAAAATGCAAGTTGGAAAGAAGATACGCTGCGCAGCCAGCTGACCCTTTCTGCACAAGAAAGAAGTGGTTTTGCGATTCGAACCTTACGGTCGGGGGTAGAATGGACCTCCAACAGTATTTCGCTCGATAGCTTTTTGCTGCAAACCAATAACAGTACGATAGCGCAAAATGCCCGCATACGATTTAGATCGCTGAATGACCTTATTTCACTTTCCAAAGAGACCCAATTTCAATCGCAGATCACACGATCGAATATCAGCAGCAAAGACATTGCCTTCTTTTTTCCCAAAGCAGCCTCCTTTAATAAAACGATCCAATTACAGGCCCAGGTTAGTGGTGATCTTACCGACCTAAGGATACGAGAGTTGGTCTTGAAAGCTGGAAACGAAAGTTTTTTGCAAGGAGATCTTTCGATCCAACACCTGAATGACCCAGCCAGAAGAACGATTCGTTTGGAAGCTAAACGGTTGAATAGCTCTTACGAGGATCTTGTATTTTTTATTCCTGCGCTGGCCCAACAAAGAGATCCCGATCTTAGCAAGCTTCGCTATATCCGCTTTCAGGGGTCTCTCCTTGCGCTACAAGATGACTTTTCTGCCGAGGGAAACTGGCAAACAGGACTAGGTGATTTGCAGACGGCAATTCGCATAAAACAATCCCCTCGTCGCCGTACAGCCTATCAAGGTTCGCTAAAACTTAGGGGCTTCGATGCCGGAACACTTTTGGGACTACCCTCCCTTGGCAAGATCGATTTTGAAGGCTCTCTACAAGGACAAGGAGGTAGTTTACGAGATGCAGAAGCCATTTACAGCGGCACCCTTAAATCGTTGCGCTTTAATGAATATACTTTTCACAACATTGGGGTAGAAGGCTCTTTGAAAGAACAATTATTTCTATTTAAGACCAGCATACAAGACGAGCATCTTGTTACGGGTCCACTGCAGGCCAGCTGGAAGATCGACCAAGGGGAAAATAAGATCACCTTTACAGGCAGTGTCCAAAAAGCATCGCTCAAAGACCTTCAATTGTCAAAAAAAGATATTGAGCTATCCGGCAATATGTCCGCGCTTTTTCAGTATGCATCGAGCAACGAATTACATGGGTTTTTAGCTATACGCGATGCGGCCATTTCCTTGCAAGAGGAGCTTTTACCACTCGATTCTTTGTACATAGAGTTAAATAATACCTCCGATAAAAAGAATCTATCGATCGCTTCCAACGAATTCAATGCTTCTCTTGATGGTCAGTTTCAGTTTAATGAACTCCCCTCGATCGCAAGGCATTTTTTGTCGAGGTATTATCCCTCTCAATTTGAATCTCCAGGACCGCTGGCACCCGATACGCGAATCGCGATGTCGCTACAAACCTCTCTGGCTGGTCCTTTTTTGAGTTCGGTTGCACCTGAATGGTCAGGTCTTAACTATAGTTCGATAGAAGCCTCTTGGATACCTGTTCTTGATTCGTTCTCGTTAAAAGCCACGATCCCGGAATTACGATATCGCCAATATAAAGCAGAGAAGATCGACATCAACAGTTCTGCCACTGACAAAACCCTTTTGCTGCAGGGAAATATGGCACAATTCACCATTAATGATACCATCGCCCTTCCACCGGCCAACTTGCAGTTCGTAGCCAGAAATGATTCTTCACAGATCCAGTTGCGTTCCGGTAGCGGCAGCGGAGTAGAAAAGTTGAATTTAAATGCGCTCGTGACCACATACAAGGACGGGTTTGTTTTGCACTGGGAACCCTCGGACTTTACGGTCAATGGTAAATTGTGGACCCTGGGAGAAGAGAGCGAGTTGGTACTTCGCAAAACTAGTCCCGTAAGCGGCAGCCTACTACTTTCTGAAGGAGACCAGCTATTGAAACTGCGTACGCTCCCTAAAGAGGATGGTGAAAAAGACAAGATCGGTCTATCGCTATCGAACATAAATCTAAATGACATTGGACCTTTTATAGTACCCCATAACAGACTGGAGGGCGTTGTATCGGGAGATGTATTGATAGAGGACCCCCTCGGCGAACTACACATTAGCAGTGACCAGATCTATACACGTTTACTTCGCCTGGACAATGATTCGATTGGCGAAGTACGTACCGATATACGTTATGATCATCAGCGTGGAATGCTCACGGCGAGCGGATCTACCCTGAACGAAGAAGAAAAATTATCTTTTGATGTACAACTTTACGGCCAAGATTCACTTTCATCAAAAAATAAAATCACCCTCAACACAAGACAATATCCCATTACCTTGCTAGAACGTTTTTTAGGAGGACTCTTTAGTGATATTACCGGGCATCTTACCGGCGACATCGTGATAGACGGCGATCTGCATCGCCCTGCGGTGACCGGAAAAGGGTTACTTACAAATGCTGGCCTGCGGGTAAACTATACGCAGTGTTACTACCGCATCGATAACAAGGAGATCGAAATCACCCCCAGCCGTATCGAGTTAAATGGCCTTGTTCTTCGAGACACAGCCACGAATAACCCTATTTATGTCAGTGGTGGCATAGACCATGCTTCTTTTAATGACTTGTTCTACGATCTGGATCTTTCGACACGCAAGCCCGGAAGTCGCGGAGAGCAAAACAATCGACCCGTACAATTACTTAATACAAACCGGACAGATAATGATCTTTTTTATGGACAGGTGAAAGGTACCGCTCTTTTACAGCTGCGTGGTCCGCAAACAGACATGGTAATGACGTTGAATGCGGCTGCTTCAGATAAGGACAGCAGCTATGTAACCTTACCCCCCGGCACTGGAAAAGAAAGTGGGAGTGCCGAGTTTCTTATCGAACGAAAGTTTGGTACAGAGATGGCGACGGAGGGCTACACAAAACAAGGAAACAACATATTGTTTGACCTGGAGTTAACAGCTAACCCGCTTTTACAAGTAAAAGTGGTACTAGATGAGTTGTCCGGAGATGAGATCAAGGGCAAGGGCAGCGGTACGCTAAAGATCCGTACGGGCACCACAGAACCCCTTTCGCTACGCGGTCGCTTAGGGATCGAGGAGGGAAATTACCTGTTCACTTTTCAATCTTTTTTCAAAAAACCATTTGAGATCAAAAAGGGAGGAACCAACTATATCGAATGGAACGGAGACCCTTATGACGCCACCATAAAATTCGAGGCCGTTTACAAAAGTGAGCGGGTAAGTTTTGCTCCGCTGGCCAGCGCCCTGAACCTGACCGCCGATGTAAGCAATGCCCGTAGCGATGTATTCGTTGTGGCCCGACTAACTAATAAATTATTCAAACCCTCCATCGAGTTTTCGTTGGATTTTCCCCCGAACAGCATTGCGAACGTCAACCCCGAACTAACACTCCTACTGCAACAACTACAATCGAACAGCAATGAACTGAATCGACAGGTTACTTACCTGATCGTGTTCAATAGTTTTGCCCCCAGTGAGTTGGGGGGAACCTTGTCGGGGGCCGGTGTCAACGTAAGCACCATCTCCGGCATCTTACTCTCGGTGCTAAGCGATCAGATCAATAAGCTGTTCAGCAATTTGCTAAGAAGCGACAAGTATCGCATCAACCTGAACACATCATTATACAATCGAAACTTACTGGCTTCGAGTAGCACGGCGCTGAACCTAAGCAGCAACGTGAACTTTTCAATTGGCCGCTCCTTTTTCGACAACCGATTTATTATTTCCACAGGATTGGGCATGGATGCCCCCCTAGGACAAGGAGCGCAATCCAGCGTGCAGCAAAGTATTTTGTTGCTGCCCGACGTAACCATGGAGTGGTTGATCAACCCGAGTGGCACCATTAGGGCCTCTTTTTTCTATCGCACCAATGCCGATTTTTTGACCGCCAGTACCAGTGCCAGTGTGGTCCGCTCTCGAAGGGCAGGGGCCAGTTTGTCCTACAAAAGGGAGTATGACAGACTTTCCGACCTATTTGGCGGTAAAAAACGAAAAAAGTCAAAAAAATTTAATGATTGATAATTAATAACTTACATCAATTTTTTCGATGGACTACACCGAATTTTGAGCTCTAGACACCCCTTTTGCTCGCTGCCTTTACAAGGGTTACACGGCGTGGGAGAAGGTAAAAAACCCATCTTGTTGTAACCCATTACGTTTCGGCCCGTATTTTGTCGACATTTCGCTATATTTATTTAGGGAATATTCCCTTTCTTTGCATCCGAAAACCAATATGAATATGCTTAAGAGAATACTCTTCCTGTTAGTGGTTGCCATGACTGCTGGCTCTTCGCTTTTTGCTCAGGTTACGACCGCGGTGCTGACCGGTGATGTAAAAAGTAACAACAAAGAAGCCTTAACTGGTGCAACCATCGTCGCTATCCACGTGCCCTCTGGAACCAAGTATACCACCATCTCCCGTACGGGCGGACAGTATACCATACAGAACATGCGTGTGGGAGGACCCTACACCATTGAGATCAGCTTTGTCGGCCACCAGGCAGAGAAATTCGAAAACATCTACTTACAACTGGGAGATCCATATGTATTGAGCGCTGAACTGCTAAGCACAGCGGCCGCCTTGCAAAACGTTGTGGTAGGGGGAAGAAAAAATTCGATCCTCAATGCCGGTCGTACTGGAGCCGTCACCAACGTAGGTACTCGCCAGATCAACCAGCTTCCTACTTTTAGCCGCAGCATTAACGAGATCACAAGGGCTACCCCCCAGGCCAATGGCCCCTCTATTGGAGGTGGTAACTACCGCCAAAACAACTTTACTGTTGACGGATCTGACTTTAACAACAGCTTTGGTATCGGTTCTAACCTTCCTGCCGGTGGAGCTCCCATCTCATTGGATGCCCTGGATGAGATCTCTATCAACATCACTCCTTTTGATATTCGCCAGTCGGGCTTTATCGGCTCGGCCGTTAACGCAGTAACGCGTTCCGGAACCAACACCTTTACGGGTTCTGTGTATCGTTATTTCCGTAACCAAAATCAACGAGGTGATCAAGTTGAGCAAGCTAAATTCATTCGCCCCGTTGAAGAATTCAATCAATATGGTTTCCGTATGGGCGGACCCATCATCAAGAACAAGCTTTTCTTCTTTATCAATTACGAAACAGAAAATCAGCCCAAGTCTATTCAAAACTTCTTTGCTGCAACAGCGGCTGCCCCTTACGGAAGTGCTCCCAATATCGTGAGACCTACGGCTGACTCACTCAATTTGATCAGCAAATTCCTGCTCGATAATTACGGATATGTTACCGGACCTTATCAGGGTTATGTTCCCAACATTGAGCGTACTAAGTACCTTGCCCGTATCGACTGGAACATCAACGACAAAAATCGCCTGAATATTCGCTATAGCCAGGTAGAAGGCGGAGAACCTTTTACCCCCAGTACTTCTGTGAGCGGATCGAACGTTAACTATACCAGCAACCGTACAGCCAGCACATCACAGTGGTTCAAGAACTCCAACTATTTTCAGGGAGCCAATTTATACTCATTGGCCGGTGAGTTGAACTCTACTTGGGGTAAAATGGCCAATACGCTTCGTGCTACCTACACTTTCCAAAATGATTCTCGTTCTACCGATAGCCAGATATTCCCCTTCGTAGATATTTTGAGTAACACAGGGGGCGTAACCGGACCGGCTCCTTATACCTCCTTTGGTTACGAGCCTTTCAGCTTCGGAAATCTTCGCCAGGTTAAAACCTACTCTGTAATCAATAATCTTACTTGGACTACCGGCAAACATAATTGGACAGTAGGTGGTCAATACGAATTGAGTGAGACCATCAATGGTTTTCAGCGCTTTGGTACCAGTTTCTATGTATTCAATACATGGGCTGATTTTGCCAGCTCTATCAATCCTAATCCTGCGCTGCGTGCCAAACCCAGAGATTTTGCAATTACCTACTCTTTGTCTAAGAACTTTGCCCCTGCCTTCTCCTCTTTCAAGTTTGCCCAATATTCTGCTTACGGTCAAGACGAGATCGCAGTTACCAAAGATTTCCGCCTGACCTTGGGTCTGCGTGTAGATCTTCCCACCTACCCCGATGTACCACAGATCGTGACGCATCCTTTGGTGCTTAAAATGAATTTTGATGGAGGCGAAAAGATTAATACAGGTAATCTTCCTAAGAATCGCCTGATGTGGTCTCCTCGTCTTGGTTTCAATTGGGACATCTACGGAGATCGCTCCTTGCAGATTCGTGGTGGAACAGGGATCTTTACCGGTCGTGTTCCCTTTGTTTGGATCGTTAGCCAATCAGGTGACAATGGTATGATACAGGTTACCCAATTCTGGAACGGCCAGGCCAACACACCCGGCCCTTTCAATCCTGATCCTGCTGCCTACAGACCTTCTACCGTGCCTACTGCCGGTACTATTGTACCCGGTAGCGTTACCGCCCTGGTGGAAGACTTTAGAAATCCCCAGACCTGGAAATCGACACTTGCCTTTGATACTCGTTTAGGCAAAGGAATTATCGGAACCGTAGAAGCTATCTTTAATAAAGACATGTACACGGCTATCTTCCGTAATCCTAATATGATCTCCCCGGCCTCATTGGCTGTTGATGGGTATCCTGACAGACGTCCTATCTACGGTGCGACCAATCAAACCCGCTTTATCAATACCCTTAATAACGGTATCCCCCAAGCTAATGCCTCTGGTGCCTTTAACCCCGTGATCTTGGATAACGGAACCCGTGGTTATTATTTCTCGCTGACCGCTAAAGTTGAAAAGCAATACAGCAAAGGCCTTTCTTGGTCTGTTGCCTACACAAAATCAATGGCCGGAAACCTTTATGATGGTGGTGGTGACCAACCCCTCTCTGCCTGGCAGGGAACTCCCAATGTATGGGGACCCAACTCACAGACCCTTGGCTATGCCGACTATGTAGTGCCAGACCGTGTTGTTGCCATGATCTCTTACCGCAAGGAGTATTTCAAAAACCTGGCTACCACCATTTCTGCTTTCTATAATGGCGGTATCAACGGTCGCTTCTCCTACACCTATGATCTGGACTTTAACCGTGATGGTATCAACGGAAATGACCTGATGTACATCCCCACCGCAACTGAAGTGCAGCAAATGTTATTTGCTAGTAATACGGTAAATGGCGTATCATATGATCAAGCTGCTCAGCGTACCTTGTTCGAGCGTTATATTCAGCAAGACAAATACCTCCGTGCTCACCGTGGTCAGTATGCCGAGCGTAACGGAGCGCAAGCGCCTTGGTTGAATCGTTTGGATGTTAAGATCATGCAAGACCTGTTTACTAATATAAAGGGCACCAAGAATTGCTTGCAATTCAGCATCGACATCTTCAATGCCGGCAACCTGATCGATCCAGGATGGGGCAAGATCAAAACCATCAACAACAGCCGCCCATTGGCGATCACCAATTCGGCCAGCTTTGTTCCGGGTGGTACAGTCTTACCGATCTACCGCTTGGGTAGTGCCAATGGTGATATTATTACCAAGACCTTCCGTGATAACGTAAGCGTAGCCTCTACCTACTCTATACAGTTTGGTCTTCGCTACTTGTTCAACTAATAGTTTGTAACGCTTTATTTGGAAGACCGCTCGCAAGGGCGGTCTTCTTTTTTTATAGAATGAATATCTTTAGGTCCAATTCTTGTATATGAAATTAAAATGGTTTGCCCTGCCCCTCTGGCTCGTTTTCTGCGCCGCCTGTACGAACCGACCCACAGTCGATCTCTTTGTCTTTAATGCAAAGATCTACACAATCGATAGCAGCTTCTCGATTCAAGAAGCCATGGTCATAGACCAAGGAAAAGTAATGGCGACCGGAACGGCGGCATCCCTCCGGGAAAAATATACTTTTCGAGATAGTCTCAACGCTAATGGTAAATTCATCTACCCCGGTTTTAATGACGCCCATGCGCATTTCGTTGGCTATGCGGAAACCCTTCGCACAGCCTCCCTCGTGGGGACCAAGAGTTGGGATCAGATCTTATCGGTGGTAAGAGAATTCGCGAGCACTCACCCCGAGGGATGGATCGTGGGACATGGCTGGGATCAAAATGACTGGGAAAACAAAACCTTTCCCGATAACAAAGCCCTCAACGCCCTATTTCCCGATCGTCCGGTACTACTAACCCGTATTGACGGGCATGCTGCCATCGCCAATCAAAAGGCCTTAGAATCTGTAAAGATCACGGCAGGGCAACCACTGGTAGGCGGTAAGGTCTTAGTAAAAAATGGGGTGATGACCGGACTCCTGATCGATAACGCAGTGGACCTAGTCAGTAAGGCCATTCCTGCTATCACTACAGCGGAATTTACCAGGGTTATTACGCAAGCGCAACAAAACTGTCTGGCCGTAGGACTCACTTCGTTAACGGATTGCGGGCTGGATTATCCCGTGGTGGAGCAGCTGCAAAAGCTGCAGCAAGAGAATTTGCTTACGCTTCGATTGAACGTTATGCTGAGTGATAAACCCGATAATTACCGATTTGCCGAAAGGAAAGGAATGATATTGGAAGATCGTTTGCAGGTAAGGAGTTTTAAGGTCTATGGTGATGGGGCTCTTGGCTCCAGAGGAGCTTGCTTGCTTCATCCCTATGAGGACGATAAAGACAACGCTGGCTTTTTGCTCAGTAACCCCGCCCATTTTGACAGCGTCGCTAACTGGTGTGCGAGCAAGGGGTGGCAAATGAACACCCATGCCATTGGAGATAGCGGAAATCGTACCATCCTACAGATCTATGGCCGCTATCTGCAACCTGCTAACGATAAACGCTGGAGAATCGAACATGCCCAAGTAGTCAATGAAAATGACCTCGCCCTCTTTGGAAAGTATGGCGTAATTCCCTCTGTGCAACCCACCCATGCGACCTCAGATATGTATTGGGCTGAAAAAAGATTGGGAGCCACAAGGATCAAGAACGCCTATGCGTATCAGCAATTACTTGCACAAAATCAGTGGATGCCGCTTGGTACCGATTTTCCGGTAGAGGATATATCTCCCTTTAAGACATTTTATGCCGCCGTATTCAGACAAGATGCCAGTGGCTGGCCTGCAACGGGCTTTCAAATGGACAATGCGCTTACGCGCGAGCAGACATTACGCGGCATGACCCATTGGGCGGCCAAGGGCAGTTTCGAAGAAAATAAAAAAGGCAGCTTAGAACCAGGCAAATGGGCCGACTTTATCATCTTGGACCAAGATCTGATGAGTACCCCAGCGGAGGCCATTCTCAACACCCGGGTCGTAGCCACGTACATCAATGGAGAAAAAGTCTATGGCTTAAAAAACTGATGCTTGCAAAATCACTATAAAGATCACTATCATACACTGGGTCTGCCCCCCGGAGCAACGGCGGAGCAGATCAAAAAAGCCTGGAGAAAACTAGTTTTCGATCTACATCCCGATAAAACCGGTAATAATGCAGCGGCCTCTGTTCGATTCAGCGAAATACAACACGCCTATGAAGTCTTAAGTGACCCGATCAAGAAGATCCAGTTCTTGCAGGAGCGCTGGCTACGTAAAGCACAGGGTAAAGACCTCTCCTCCTCTTACGATGATCTTGCCGGATGGGTTAAAGAATGTTTGGCGGTAGAGAAAAATACGAATACACAAGATCCAGATCGAATCGATCCACAGCAATTGTATTCACAAATAGAGCAACTTGCTCATAGTGAAAAGATCGACACCCTACGACAATACGACGATCCTGAGGCCCTACTGACCGGAGCCAGACTCCTGCTATTGGCAGCGACGATCTTGCCCTATCCTCTTTTCGAGCAGATCTCGGAACATTTTTACAAGATCGAACCCGAAAACCTGACGTGGCAAAACGAAATTCAAAAAGCCCGGCGTCAAAAAAGAAATAGCCGAAACTGGCAACGTTACCGGATCTTTTTATTGATCCTAATTACTCTACTGCTTTGCAAACTGATCACAAGTTGACAATATAAGACCCTTAAAATAGCGAACTACTCCATCACTATCTGTAAACGCTTCTTCGTTAGTTATCTATTTTCTGAAGACAAGACCGATGAACCTATCTTTGCGCCATGCATTTTGTAAGTGTTGAGCGTTTGACCAAGAGTTATGGGATCCATCCACTATTTTCTTCTATTAGTTTTCATATTAGCCAGGGCGACAAGATCGCGCTGATCGCTCGCAATGGATCAGGTAAGTCTACCCTACTGCGTATTCTGGCAGGGCAGGAAACAGCCGACAGCGGAACGGTTTGGATCAATAAAGAAGTAGATGTGATCTTGTTTGAACAGGACCCCCTGTTCGATCCCCAAAAAACCGTGGCCGAGACCATTTTCTTTCATGACCATCCCCTGATGAATGCGGTGCGAGCCTACGAGGCAGCCGCTGCCACGGAAAATGCCGAAGAATTGAACCAAGCCATCATCAATATGGATGAGTTGGGAGCCTGGGATATGGACGCCAAGATCAAACAGATATTGGATAAACTCAATATCAAGGAGCTGAATCAACCCATTGGTACATTGAGCGGGGGCCAGCGTAAACGGATCGCATTGGCCAAAACACTCATCGATATTGGCTTTGAGCATAAGCATTGCTTATTGATCATGGACGAGCTGACCAACCACCTTGATGTAGGCATGGTAGAATGGATGGAGCAGTTTTTAAACCGCGAAAACATTACCCTTATCTTGGTAACGCACGATCGGTACTTTCTCGACACGGTATGCGACGAGATCTGGGAGCTCGATGGAAGTGAGCTTCATGTATACAAAGGCGACTACGAAAATTACCTCGAGAAAAAGACAGCGCGAATAGAGAGTGATAAAGCCTCTGTCGATAAAGCACGGAATCTTTTCAGACGAGAATTGGAGTGGATGCGCAAACAACCCAAAGCCAGGACCACAAAAAGTAAGAGTCGGCAAGACAATTTTTATACGATTGCTGAAAAAGCCTCAAAACAAACCCAAGAAGCCTCGTTACAATTGTCCATGAAGATGAGCCGACTGGGTGGAAAGATCATTGAACTCAAGAAGATCAATAAGTGCTATGGAGACAACGTGATCCTAAAGGGATTCGACTACACCTTCAAAAAAGGGGAACGCGTGGGCATTATCGGCCCCAACGGAGTGGGTAAATCAACCTTTACCAATATCATACAAGGACTTGAAGCGGCCGACAGTGGCAAGATCAATGTAGGAGATACCATTGTCTTTGGTAATTACTCCCAACAGGGATTACAATGGAAAGAGGATCAACGGGTGATCGAATTCGTAAAGAATATTGCCGAAAACTTTCCACTGGCCACCGGAGGATCGCTTAGTGCCGCTCAATTCTTGCAGTTATTTCTGTTCGATCCTGACAAACAATACACATACATCAGTAAGCTAAGCGGAGGAGAAAAAAGAAGATTGCACTTGCTCTCTATCTTATTTCGAAATCCTAACTTTTTGATCTTGGACGAGCCTACCAATGATCTGGACCTTCCCACGCTCGCTGTACTTGAAAATTTTTTGCTTGAGTTCGGTGGCTGCCTCTTGATCGTCTCGCACGATCGCTACTTTATGGATCGTCTGGTCGATCACTTGTTGGTATTTGAGGGAGGAGGCCTGATTCGCGATTTTCCGGGAAATTACAGCCAGTACCGAAGAGAGTCGGCTAAAAAAGAGAGCCCTGAAAAAAAAGAGGCCCTTACGAGCGCCGACACCACCCTAAAAATTAGAACATTCGCGCAACCCACCGCATCCGATCCTGGTAAAACTCCTCTCTCGTACAAAGAAAAAAGAGAGTTTGAGGCCTTGGAGAAGGAATTACCCCTGCTGAACGAAGAGAAAAAAAAGATCAGTGAGGAGCTGGCCGGAGGGCAGTGCAGCTATGAAGAATTGACCGCCCTCTCGTTACGCATGGAATCACTGAGTGCCATGATCGATTCGAAAGAATTGCGTTGGTTAGAACTAAGCGAGCGAGCTTAAGAGCTAGTCCTCTTCTACAAAGTCAAGGTCCTTATGAAAGGTCTCGCGGGTCAAAAGGGCTGCCGTCCAGGTGATAGCCATAATAATAACTCCGCTGATAATACCCGCATTGACATATCCAATGCCGGGCAAGTGCTGCAGCCACTTGAACAATGGCAAGATAAAAATGGCCAGCATCCCCCTAACCATATTGGGAATAGTAGTGGCAGCGGTGGCCCGAAGATTGGTTCCAAATTGCTCGGCTCCCATGGTTACGAAAATGGCCCAAAAGCCCGTTCCAAAACCTAGTCCGGCACAGATCAAGTATAACCCGGCAGCGGAACCTTGCCATAGGGTGGTAAAGAACAAGACCATAAAGAGCATCGTAATCAGATAAAATATATACAAGGCCCTTAGTCGGCTATGAAGCCATTGACTGACCATTCCGATCAAGATATCTCCTACAGAGATGCCAGCATATGCAAACATGATGGCCTTACCGGGATCGATCTTATCCTTTATTCCGAAAGCCTGACCAAAATCGTTCGAAAAGGTAACCAGGATCCCGATCACATACCATGTAGGTAATCCGATGAGGATACCGAAAAGATATCGTTTAAAACGGTCTGCGCTAGTAAAGAAGAGTAAAAAATTACCGCGCGACACCCCTTGCTTTTTTACCTGGTGGAACATGCTGGATTCCAGTACGGAGATGCGCAATAACAAAAGCGCAATACCCAATCCCCCTCCGATAAAGTAACAAGTACGCCAATCGAATTGCTGCTTCATAAAATAAGCCAGTATCGCCCCAGTTAATCCGATACCCGCCACAAAAGAAGTAGCTAACCCTCTTTTTTGCTTGGGAACCACTTCAGATACCAGGGTAATTCCCGCCCCCAATTCGCCAGCTAATCCTAATCCTGCTATAAATCGGATCCACTTATATTGCTCGACTGTTTCTACAAATCCGTTGGCAATATTGGCGGCCGAATACAAAATGATGGAGCCAAACAGCACACTTAATCGACCTCGCTTGTCTCCGATCACGCCGGAGATTATTCCTCCAATTAACAGACCCCACATCTGCCACTGCAAAATGATCTCACCATTGAGTTTTACTTGCTCGGGACTAAGCCTTAGCGACTGCAAACTGGGTATGCGAATAATGCCAAATAAAAGCAGGTCATAAATATCCACGAAATATCCTAAGGCGGCCACCACCACCGTTACATTAAAGAGGGTATGTCGTGGTGCATTATTCATTGGACTTGACCTTTCCGGTTATCATTTTAAATATGACTGGGGCGGTGGTAACGAACACAATGACCAAGACGATCACCTCTAGATGTTCCTTAAGATCGAAACCATAAGAGGCCAGTATCCATTTTTGCAAAAAATAACCGGCAAAGATCATGGAGCACACCCAAGAAATACTACCGATAATATTATAAAAATGAAACTTGGCTCTATCCATTTGTACAATACCGGCCACAATGGGAGCAAAGGTCCTGATCAGCGGAAGAAAACGAGCACCCACAACAGCCAAGCCCCCATGCTTTTCGTAGAATTCGCGTGCTTGATGTAAATATTTCTTTTTAAAAAGTAATCGATCTCTCCATTGATACATAGCGGGCCCTACTTTGCGACCGGTCCAGTAGCCAAGACTATTTCCTGCAATTCCCGCCAAGGCAATAAGTGCCGATAGCACTAGTAGATCGATCCATTCATTACGGATAGCTCCCAGCCCGATAGCATCCAGAAATTGATAAGCCAATCCAGGCACTACCTCGCCTGTTTTTCGGCTGATCTCGTGGGCATAGATGCCCGCTACGAACAAGAGCGAATCACCCGGTAAAAAGAACCCCACAAAGAGCCCGGTCTCGGCAAAGACCACAAAGAGCAATAACCATAATCCGCCGTTCTCCACATAGTACTGAGGCTGTAAGAGATTTGTCCAATGAAAGGCATCCAGTAGAACAACAGGCATGATAGATTGAATTAGGAAACGACTTCGTTGTCGAGTTCACCCTCCCATTTACTTACAACCGTTGTAGCCAACGCATTGCCCACTACATTGGTGGCCGAGCGAAACATATCACAAAAATGATCGATCGGCAATATTAGCGCTACCCCCTCGGGAGGAATATTGAACATAGAGCAGGTCGCCAGCACCACCACTAAAGAAGCGCGTGGCACACCGGCAATTCCCTTACTGGTAAGCATCAGTACCAATAACATCGTGATCTGCGTGCCCAGATCGAGCGGAATATTATAGGCCTGGGCAATGGCCATACTGGCAAAGGTCATGTACATCATACTGCCATCGAGGTTAAAGGAGTACCCCAGGGGCAACACAAAAGAAACGATCTTGTTTTTGCAACCAAACCGTTCGAGTTCTTCAGTAAGTTTCGGGAAAACGGCTTCGCTGCTGGTTGTACTGAATGCGATCAACAGTGGATTCCCGATCCTTTTAAGCAAAGCGAACATTCTGGTCCCAATGATCAGATAACCCACCCCCAGCAGTAAGATCCAAAGCACGGCTATACCGATCAAAAAATAGGTAAAATAGATCAGGTAAAATTCAAAGATGCCCAGACCGCGCGAAGCGACTACGGCACAAAGGGCGCCAAAAACGCCGAATGGCGCAATATTCATGACATACCCCACCATCTTCAAAATAATATGAGAAACAGCATCGAGGGCCTTGATAACGGGTTTGGCCTGTTCGCCAAGGGCCGTAGTGGCCACGCCAAAGAAAATAGAGAACACGACCAACTGCAGCACTTCGTTCGTGGCCATGGCCTCTATGACACTGCGGGGAATAATATGCTCTACGAATTTCTCCAGTGAAAATTCTTGTTTCTTCGTCATTAGATCTTTTACTCCTTCGGTATCGGCTTGAGAGAGACTAATATACTGTCCTGGCTCAAGGAGATTGACCAGCACTAGTCCGATACTCAGCGAGATCAGCGAAGCTGTGATAAACCAAAGCATGGACTTTCCTCCCACGCGCCCTACCGCAGATAAATTACCCAGCTTGGCAATTCCCACCACCAAGGTCGAAAAGACCAAGGGCGCAATGATCATTTGCACCATGCGAATAAAGACCTTACCTAATAATTTTATGTTGGTGGAAAATTCCTTGATAAAAGCAGGATCTGCATTGGTGTGCACCTCATATCCTACTAAAACACCGGCTACCATTGCCAACAAAATATAGGTGGTAAATTTATTAGTCTTCATCTTGGCAAGCAGATGAGAGAGCTCTTCTAACAGGTCGAAATTATTCATGGCAAGCAGGTTATACGAACGATGCACCGAAAATCGGTAAAATCCGGCATTCAAAAAATTTTGAAAAGCGATTATCTTGCAAAACGTTTGCTCTAAAAACTGTAACTT
>Ga0194133_10000527_pt1 | contig 76211 bp, 90 predicted proteins | sample TA2KigOf40mmetaG_FD_155448 | JGI IMG/M metagenome (GOLD analysis project Ga0194133, IMG submission 155448) | Freshwater microbial communities from Lake Tanganyika, Tanzania - TA2015055 Kigoma Offshore 40m | ecosystem: Environmental > Aquatic > Freshwater > Lake | place: Tanzania: Lake... | reverse complement strand
GCCATTAAAGTATTAATGGAATCATATTTAGGTTATAAGTCATCAACACCTGTATTTGATTTTTCAGATATTAGACAAAAAGGTGCGATGCTTGTAACATCAGGAGGTAAAGCTCCCGGACCTCAACCATTAAAAGATTGTATCCACCACATTACTAAAGTTTTGGATAACAAAAAAGATGGTGAAAGATTAACATCTATTGAAACACATGACATTGTTTGTCATATTGCAGATGCAGTACTTGCAGGTGGTATCAGACGAGCAGCACTTATCTCATTATTTTCGGCTGACGATGAAGAAATGATTTCTTGTAAGTCAGGAAATTGGTGGGAACAAAACGCACAAAGAGGTAGAGCAAATAACTCAGCAGTACTTCTTCGTCACAAAATCACAAAAGAATTCTTTATGGATTTGTGGAAACGTATTGAATTATCAGGAGCAGGAGAACCAGGAATTTATCTATCTAATGATAAAGATTGGGGAACAAACCCTTGTTGTGAAATAGCACTACGACCATTCCAATTCTGTAACTTATGTGAGGTAAATGCTTCAGATATTGAATCACAAGAAGATTTTGATAAAAGAGTTAAAGCAGCATCATTTATTGGTACATTACAGGCAGGTTATACTGACTTCCATTACTTGAGAGATATTTGGAAAAGAACCACTGAAAAAGACGCACTTATCGGTGTTGGTATGACAGGTATTGGTTCAGGTGTTGTATTAGGTTATGACATGAAGAGAGCCGCTAAAATGGTTAAAGAAGAAAACGAAAGAGTTGCAGGACTTATTAACATTAATAAATCGGCAAGAACAACTACAGTTAAACCATCAGGTACCTCATCTTTGGTTTTGGGAACATCATCAGGAATTCATGCATGGCATAATGATTACTACCTAAGAAGAATTCGTGTAGGAAAAAATGAATCAATTTATTCTTACTTAGCAATCAATCACCCTGAATTGATTGAGGACGAATACTTTAGACCACACGATACTGCGGTTATTACAATACCACAAAGAGCCCCTGAAGGTTCTATTGTAAGACATGAATCAGTATTTCAAATGTTGGAAAGAGTTAAAAAAGTTTCACAAGAATGGATTAAACCTGGACACAGAAACGGACAAAATACACACAATGTTTCGGCTACTGTTTCAATTAAAGAAGATGAGTGGGAATTAGTAGGTGATTGGATGTGGAACAATAGGGATTTCTATAATGGTTTATCTGTATTACCATATAACGGAGGTACATACACTCAAGCACCTTTTGAAGATTGTACAAAAGAAGATTTTGAAAGATTAGTTAAATCATTAACAGATGTTGATCTTACAAAAGTTATTGAGTTACAAGATAACACCGACCTTAGAGGTGAAGCCGCTTGTGCGGGTGGTGCTTGTGAAATAGTTTAAGTTATGAAAGTAACATGGGGAAATAATATAACGCTAACATATCAAGTTTTGTTAGCGTTTTATAATCTTAGAAAGAATAATTAAAATGAATGTAGGGGCATCGAAAGATTGGGTACAACAACAATATATTAGAGAATTTGGAGCAAAATTACAACCAACCGACTTTTATTGGAATGACGGTAAAATGGTTATGACAGAAGAATACCACAAAAGAAGAGGCAAATGTTGCGGTTCGGGATGTTTACATTGTTGTTATTGGCCACCATTTGAAAAAGGTAACACAAATTTAAAAGAATCACTGAGAAATCAGTGATTTTTTATTTTATATCTATTTATTCAAAAATTCACAACATTATATTTATTTAATATGGCAGATGGTAGAACATATGGAATAAGTTTTCCTTTTAGACAAAGTAATGTAGGTGATTATTTGTTACTGACTCAAGAATCTGATGAAGAAATTAGAACCGATTTACTTCATTTAATTTTAACAAGAAAAGGAAGTCGATATTATTTACCTGACTTTGGAACAAGAATTTATGAATTTATTTTTGAACCTTTAGATGGTGAGACATTTGAAAATATAAAATCAGATATTGAGGAACAAGTTGCCAAATACATACCAAACCTACTTATTAATAGTATAACAATTGAACCTTATACAGAATCCGGTGATGTTGTTGGACAATTAGATTACGAATTATTAGGACAAGCAAGTATATATAGAATACCAGGTGCTAATACTGCTGAATACACCGCAAAACTAAAAATTGATTATACTGATGAGAATAAAGCTTTCGGTAGTAGAGAATTTGTGATTATAAATATTTAATTATGGCTAACCAAAAAATAAATTATACAACAAGGGACTTTCAAGGGATAAGACAAGACTTGATAAACTATACTAAACAGTATTACCCTGAATTAGTACAAAATTTTAATGACGCTTCTGTATTTTCAGTTTTAATGGATTTAAATGCCGCAGTTGCAGATAACTTACATTTTCACATTGATAGGAGCATACAGGAAACAGTTTTACAATATGCTCAACAAAGATCATCAATATATAATATTGCTAGAACATATGGTTTAAAGATACCTGGTTATCGTCCTTCTGTTGCCGTTGTTGATATATCAGTAGTTGTACCACCATTAGGGGATAGTGAGGATTATAGATATTTAGGTATTTTAAGAGCCGGATCACAATTTAATGGTGCAGGAACCACATTTGAAACGGTTTATGATATTGATTTCTCAACTCAATATAATAATGAAGGTTTTGTTAATAGAACAAAAGTACCTACTTTTGATGCTAATAATAAAATTATAAATTATGTTATTACAAAAAGAGAAGTTGTTGTTAATGGAACAACAAAAGTTTTTAAAAGAGTGATTAACCCTGCGGACGTTGTACCATTTTTTAATTTCTTTTTACCTGAAAGAAATGTATTAGGAGTAACATCAATAATACAAAAAGACGGTACAAGTTATCCTAACATACCAACGTACAGTGATTTTCTATCTTCACAAAATAAATGGTACGAAGTGGATGCATTGGCAGAAGATACGGTTTTTATTGAGGACCCAACAAAACCAACCGACAAGGCTGGTGTTAAAGTTGGTAAATATATAAAAACAGAAAATAGGTTTATAACTGAGTACACACCGGAAGGGTTTATGAAAATACAATTTGGTGGAGGTACAAAAACACCAAATCAACAATTAGCTGATTTTGCAAGAAATGGTATTAAATTGGATTTGGCAAATTATCAAAATAATATAGGTTTAGGATTAACAGTACAACCAAATACAACTGTTTTTGTACAGTATAGAATAGGTGGTGGATTGGCATCTAATGTTGGTGTGGGAGTTATTAATCAAGTCGGTACCATAGATTTTGCATTAACAGGTCCTTCAGATATAGTAAACACAAACGTACAAAACTCACTATCAATAACTAATGTCACTGCAGCAATTGGGGGTTCAAACCCACCAACAACTGAAGAGGTTAGAAATATGGTGTCTTTTAATTTTGCGGCACAAAAAAGAGCAGTAACGGTAAATGATTATAAATCATTAATAGATACAATGCCGGGTAAGTTCGGAGCACCTGCAAAAGTCTCAATAACTGAAAACAATAATAAAATTAAAATTCAAATATTATCATACGATACTTCAGGTAAATTAACACAAGTCGTTTCAAATAACTTGAAGTCTAATTTAGCAACATACCTTTCTAAATATAGAATGATTAATGATTATATATCTATTGATGTTGCAAAGGTAGTAGACTTAGAGTTTGAAATTTTTGTGGTAATGGAATCTGATAGAAATCAAGGACAAGTAATTACTGAAATTATTAATTCAGTTGCAAATTATATGGAACCGAGTAATAGAGAATTGGGACAAAACGTAAATGTTTCTGACGTTAGAAGATTAATACAAAATGTTGCCGGAGTATCCACATTATCGGATTTAAAAATATATAATAAAGTCGGAGGACAATACTCGTCATCTGAGACATCTCAAAAATATGTAAATAAAGTCACAAGAGAAATTGGTTTAATTGACGATACGATTTTTGCAGAACCTGATCAGGTTTACCAAGTTAGATTTAACAATAAAGACATTAAGGTAAGAGTTAAGAGTCTTAAAACGGTAGACTTTTCATAAGATTATTTATTTTATTACTATAACACCTATTTTTAAAAAATAGGAACATAACTATTTATTTTTAAAAAGGCAAATGACTAAAAGTTATAGAATAAGAACACAGCCGGGAGTAGACAAAAACATAAGAATTAACGTTAATCAGGATTTTGATTTTCTTGAAATTTTATCATTAAAATTAAGACAGGACGATGTTTATACAAGATTTTGTGCTGATTATGGGGTTATTGCAGGTAGAGTGATTGTTAATGGAGGTTACGGAATACCAAATGCAACAGTATCAGTATTTGTGCCTTTAAAACCTGAAGATGAAGACGACATAGTAATTTCAACATTATACCCATATAAAACACTTGAAGATAAAAATGAAGATGGTTATAGATATAACCTTTTACCTTATGTTAAAGAATATGGTGGACACACGCCTACAGGGACATTTCCCGATAGAGAAGATGTGTTAACAAGAAAAGAAGTACTTGAGGTGTATGAAAAATACTACAAATTTACCGTTAAAACTAACGAAAGCGGTGACTTTATGATTATAGGTGTTCCATTAGGGATACAAACAGTTGTTTTAGATTTAGATTTATCAAACATTGGGTGTTTTTCTTTAAGACCTGCCGATTTAATAAGAATGGGTATGGCAACCTCAGAACAGTTTAATGGTGATCAGTTTAAGTCGTCAACTGATTTAGCGTCTTTACCACAAATAATAAACATAAAAAAAGATGCTGATGTTACATCATTTTGGGGGGAACAAGATATATGCGACATTGGAATTACAAGAGTTGATTTTGATTTAAGAGATGTTGGAATAGAAATAAAACCACAAGCGGTTTTTATGGGTTCAATATTCTCAACCGCAGAAGAGGACTTTTTGAAAACAAACTGTAAACCAAAAAAAAACACAGGTAATTTATGTGACTTAGTTTCGGCTTCAGGTAAAATTTTAGCAATCAGACAAACAATATATTATGATATTAACGGTAGACCAATACTTGAACAATACAATCTACCCGAAGGAGGTAAAATCATTGACGACGAAGGTACATGGGTAACCGAAGTACCAATGAATCTTGACTATGTTACAACTAACGAGTTTGGGGAACAAGTTCTATCGAATGACCCGACACAAGGGATACCAACAAAGGCAAAATATAGATTTAGAATCCAATACCAAAATGAAGAAGGTATAGAAAGTAATATTTTAAGAGCCGATTATTTGGTGCCTAATATAAAAGAATGGGGATGGTCACCAAGTAATACTAATCAACCCGTTGACTTAAATGCTCAATTATATTCATATGCATTTAGTTTAGATTGGAATGACTATGGAGATACAACCACAACCATAGGTAACCAAATGATACAAGAGGCTATTGATTGTGAGGATAGATTTTATGAATTTCACTTCAATAAAGTTTATACTATTGCAAATTTTCTTGATAGATGGAAATGGGGATATAATAGAAGTAGACATTTAGGTATTAAAGAAATCACCGATAGAACATGTACCACAACAACAAATAGATTCCCTGTTAATGATGGGGTTAGAAATTTTGATTTTATATTTTTCCTATTTAACTTAGTAATTACAATTTTTAGTCCTGTACTTTATGCTTTAATTCCTGTATTACATGTTTTAGCCCTTGTTTGGCCTATTTTGAAGTGGGTTATTGCTATATTCTTTCCTGTATATTTAGCATATTTAGGATATCAATATATTGCGGCTGCGGTTAGTGCATTTCCCGCGGTTGGATTAACAGTCTTATATAGTGTGGCTGCGGTTGTATTTATCGCCGCGGCAATATTATTTGCTGCTAAGGTATCCCCAATGTTAACTAAATTTAACTTCAAGGGTATCAATTTACCTATGATGTCATATCCTGATTGTGAAGCTTGTTCATGTGATGCTCCTGATTTAGAGTTAGATGAAATTAACGATTCACCATTAGGTGGTGGTGGAGGAACATCTGAAACTAAAATAGGTAAATATAAAATTTATACAAGAAGTAACAATTCATTCTTGGCTAATGTAAACTCAAATGATTTTTGGGGTGGGGTACCTAGTATAGATTTATGTGATGTTAATGCCAGTGATAATCAAATAGAACAAGGGTATCCTACTTATTTTTGTTATTTGGATGTTGATGAGTATAGTGGTAGCGATACAAAAAAGAATAACAAATATCAAGCGGACGCCTATGGTATTAGATATGCAATCGCGGGATACCCAACAACTCCAGAAATAGGAACACCTGTGGTTAGTGTATTCTCTGATTCACAATATATTTTACAACGAGATATTACATATTCACAGTCATTAAATTTAGCGAATGTTAGAGCTAGATATTTTGATGGAACAAATGTCATCCAAACTAAAATCAATAATGGAACACCATTTACCGATAATGTTATGGTTTTACTTTGTGATCCATCAATTGCGAGTAGTTATCAATCAGGTACCATAATGACATTTACTAATCCAAATAGTGTAAATGATTTAAATATTGTAAGTGGAGTAACAAATCAATTTGGAACAAATACCATAACAGGTACGTCAGCAACAGCGGTTACTAATGTTAATATGACATATATATCACAAGCCGGTGTTGCAACACCAGTAACAATACAAGTTTCGGGAACAAGTAGTGAAAAAGAGTATAAGTTTAAAACAGGTTTAGAATATTTTCAAGTTATTACGGGTATGACTGCTTATGACGCAGACTTATTAACTAATGGTATAAAAATTAGTACACAACCTAACCCATCACTACAATTAGATACCTCATCATTATTAAGAAAATATGTCTTAAACAAATTACAAGATATAGTATATGAGGATACCGATAATAACTTACGAACAGAAAAAATTAATCCTTTAACGTTAAACGGTGACGGATGGAAAAATATGGGAATAATATTCTTGGTTAGGGGTGTTGATCCTTATTCTGATAAACAAGAAATAAATTACGACTTATCTAAACTTTTTGGTTATACTTTAGGATCAAATAACGTAAGGGTTAGAGGACAATTTAATTTAAATATCCCAATACAACCTACATCAGCCAGCGGTACTTGGTTCAATAACTATATAAGTCCCGAGAGTCATACAACACTTTATTCTACATTAAATAATAGTTTATATCACACGCCTTTTAATTTTCAAATAACAGGAACCCAATTTAGTGCGGTAACATCAAATTCTATCAAATATTATTCTTCATTGGATAAATCAAGAGGTGGTGGATGGAACCCAACTTCAGGACCAACACTTGGGACAATAACATCTGGACCTGGAGTCTCATCAAATGGTACAAATACTATAAAGTTTTATTCGTCAACATTACAAGGTAATATAGAAGGAGGTTCATTAATAGGTTCTACTTCATCAACAGGAAACGTTGTTGGATCATTATCAAGTATAAACGCAAGAGTTTATGCCCCAGCATACGTAACTACAAACCCAACATTATTAATTACAATACCTTCAGGCGTTAACCCTAAATTAGTATTACGATCTGATAGATTACCAACATCTGATGTAACACAAAGTGGTGGTGGTACTGGTGTAAACGCGAATTCATTTGCTTTACACCAAAACGATAATTTTGCTGCGTATATTGTTAATGAATCCGCAAACCCTATTGTTGTTGGTGTATCACAAACAGATTCATCTAATAATGCACAAGACTTCGGACCTGACGCACCAAATGCTGCTAGTAGTGTACTTTCAACGTTTGATTGTGCGGGAATGGTACCATTGAAATGTTATACAGTAGATCCTGCAAATAATACTTTCGGTGTTGAAACACCGTGTGATGATAATGAAAATCCTATTAGAATTAAATCAGGTTGTTATCAGTTCATTCAAAAACCATATGTTGTAAATATTAAAAAAGACTTTGAAAACTTTACAGAATGGAAGCTACGTTTTAGAATGATGTTTGGTGCATGTAGAGGGATATTTGCTCACGTATTCCAAAACAATTGGGTTAATGGTACATTATATATGTTCTCATTTAAAAAACAAACAATTTTTAATATAATTGGACAACCTAAAAAATATAAGTTTTGTGGTTCATATGATAGTACATTAAGACCGGGACAAGGTCCAATTTTTTATACTGAAAATACAACAAACTCATTATTCTATAGATGTACACCCTATGATTCTAATAATTTTGTAGGACAAATACCAAAACAAGGAACTTATTCAAACCCAACATTACAACCTGTTAATTTTGGTGGAACAAATGCGAGAAATTTATTTTTCCCTACCACTATTATGGATATGGGTCCAAGAGATGAATTTACAAAAGAAATATGTACTAGTCCTGATTTTGAAGGTTATATTATTGACACTTTAAAATCAACATCATATAATGATACTTCAGATCTACTTCAGTTATTTATCGTGTCAAGATTGATAAATACTAACTTTTTACAACAAATATTTAACTTTGGAGATGCATCTATTAATAGAATGTTCTCAAGAAGTGAGGACAGAATGGATGGTGATGTTGTACAACTATTTAGTATTAATTCAGAATATGGTGTGGAAGGATTCGATGAGGATAGTTATGATGGTGTTGGAGACATTTATATTGCAACTGCGGGTGATGCAACATTTGGAGTATTTTTTACATCAAATACTGAAAATAGAATTGTTGTATCACCTGGAATAACGACATTTACACCAACACTTACTAATTATTTTGGTTACCCTAAAACTCAAGAAGTACCATTTTATCAATGGAAATTAAATCAAGGTTCAGTTAATACTATTTTTGGTAGTGATTTAAATGATTGGGAGACAAATACTTTAGGTGGCGGGTTTTATTCACAAAAATATCAGGATTTAAGTTTTTATCAGTCACCTTTTTCACAATACTTTAATAATTTAAACACAGGTAGAAGAGGATATATTTACAATTCAACACCTGCAGGTGCAACTGATGAGACTATGCCTCCTGGACAACAAAACCCATTCTTGGTTGGCGCTCCTTACCACTTTTATTTTGGATTAGGTAAGGGTAAAAGTGCAATAAACAGATATATTACTAAATACATATTGAATCAAGATGTCTAATGAAAACGAAATATTAATAGTTTTAGGTTCAAAAAGATACGCATCTAACACAGATAAAGATGTGTGGATTCAACCACCATTAATTGGTGATAGGAGAACTATGGTTGAAGGAGATAGATCTGTAACCATTAACCAAGAAGAATTATTTAATAAAGAAAGACAAGAAAGTGGCGAATTAAGAGTTTCAGGTAAGATTGTAAATATTTTTAATAATACTGTCAGTGGTAAAACAACATATACACCTTATAGAGATAATCTTTATTACACAAATGCAATTGCAAACGCGACCGCAAATACCCCACCAACCCCTTCAGTTGCTTGGGAAGGGTATCCACAATTTGAGGAATTTACTTTTATTAGAAATAAAGGTATTTCAGGACATATACCATTTGTTACCAAAAGTTCATCAACATATAATTGGGCGGTTTATTTGTCATATGCTTTTAGTAGTGATACACAACAAAGTATGGCATACACAAGTGAAGTTTACAATGTGACTAATAATTTTATTGTTTCAGATGGTATTCCTTTTGTTATTGATACTGCATCTTTTAATGGTAAGTCTTTAGTTTATTTTTATTGCGGAACCAAACACAATATAAAAGTAGGTGAAAACGTAGAACTTTCTATACCAACAAACCCTTCAGGTTTAGGGGGTAAGAATGTTTTTGAAGTCTATGGTTTGGGAGATGGAACATATGGTTCAGAAGAAAACGTATTTAGTATTTATGATTTAAAATTTCCAACAACACAAGTAACTACAGGTACTTATGGTAATTTTAAAAGAATTGCTAATTTACAGAATAGTGGAGAAACAAAATCAAAATACTATATTAGATTACATAAAATTTTAACAAACATTGAAGACGTTAATATTACGCAAGGAGGGTTCGAAACAAATCCATTTCCTGTTAAATCTAAATTAGAATATTCAGCATTAACACCTAACCAAGTACAGAGAGTTTCTGTAAAGGATGGTTCTAAAAGTTTTAGTTATACTTTTGATAAAGACATTAACATAAAACCATTAGTTGATAACAATGGTAAACCTATTACCGATTTATTTGTAACAATAATTGAAAGAGGTTATATGGGTTGGTTTAATCCGCCGGCAATTAATCAAAATGGTAATATAGTTGGTTTAGACGTGGGTTGGGAATTTAATTTTCAAAAAAATAACGTAGATAACTGGTGGGATCATACATCCATATTAAATAAAGATAATATTCCTGTATTATCATACGAATACCCTGCGGGTAGTGGACAATTTTTTTATTATAACTCATTTTTAAATGTTGATGATATAATAAAAGGAGATTTTTGTGAGTATAATTTTATGGAACAAAAAGAATATGTTATATCTCCTTTATATCACAAATACTCATTTAACCCTATTTATTTTTTAGATAATTCACCATTAACATTACCTAGTGGTTATGCTTATGAACCACATTATAGAGTCCCTATTCGGGTTTTTAGTGATTATTTAGAATATGGAAATAAAGGTGCCGTCGATAATATACCAAACTATGCTTGGTACTCACAGTATAATGAAACATTTATATGGAGAGACATTTATACATATGGTTATTTAGATGCTGATGGATTAGGTGTTGACTATCCGTTTATTAACGGTTCACACTACCCGTTTAAAAACATTTTATTTTTACAAAAACCAATAAAACGAACTAATATTGTTACAACAACATTAATAAACGAACCAACTAACGACGATTGTGAATAATAATTATTATAGGTTTAATCTTAACGTTAATGATAGGGATATTATTATACCTGTTGAGCTTTCATTTGATAATGAAGGTAGGGATATGGGTGTTGAGGAATATGAAGCCGATGTAGTAAAAAAAGCAATTAATGGTATTGATGATTTTGAAACAACAAAATTTGCACACGCGCCATGGGATTTAAACCAAGACAAAACCGAGATATATTATCAGTTTAATTTTTTTGATCCATCAGCACCTACAGATTTAATAACTACACCACCAACAATAACAAATTGGTTGGACGACTATCAGTATGCGACATTTACTGACAGTGAAATATATTATTTTGCAAATTCGTTTAAAGGTAGTTTTTTTAAATTAGATTTTTACGATACTAAAAATTCCGAAAATCAAAAAATATTATTTTCAGTTGTCTTACCAACACAGCAAGGTTTAAAAGAACCAGGATTTATCGGATCATTATTAAACCCAACACAAGTTGATGTAAAAAAACCAAAATATTTACTTGATTATGTAGGTGCAGATAAAGAAGGTTTCTTTTTTTATTGGTTAAAGAACCCATCGTATTTGACAAATACAACTTTTTATATGAGTGCAAAATTCTTTAACGCAAAAAAAGGACAATTTATTAGGATGATGAATACGCCACAATCTTCATTAGTTGGTTTGAGTGTTTATAATTTTGATAAGTCTGATTTTTTCTATTATAAAGTTGATTTTAATTATTCTACTTATGAATATAAAATATATAAAGAATACCCTGCACTTACAAGAGTTGGTGTCGGTCCTTTAGCCTCTGAAGCTATAATGTGGTATGAATATGTTAACCCATAATGGAATCTGAAAAATATAGCGTTTTAATTTCACCTGAAAATCTATCATTAGATTTATACGGATTTGTGTATACCGCAGACACCGGATATAATTATGAAGAAAAACAACCGTGTTTAAACATCACAGTACCCAATCAACCATTTAGAACGGATTCGATATATGTTTACTCAGGTATGTCATACATATTAAGTGGGGGAACAAATGGTGATTCTTTATTAACGGGATTAACAATTCCTGTAGTATTTACACAGACTTATAATGATATTGGTTTCTATTCTGAATTTGATGGGTTATTACTACAAAAAGATATTGTGACTAATTTTTTATTTTCAGGAACAAACGTTTTAAATACGTATGAAGTAACATTATATAACACATCTGGTGATTTTACTGTTAGTTATTTAGATTTTACGACATATAGTGTTGATTGGGGAGACAGTTTTTCACAAACATTAACAACAACATCATTAAACCATATCTATGCCGGACCTGGTAATTATACAATTTCATTATCAGGCAGTAATCCTTGGGGGGTGACAGTTATACAAAAACCAATAACAATACCTTTAGTTCCTGCAGCTGTTACTAATCAACAAGGAACAATAACATTTATACCACAACAAGGTAATTGGGCAAATATACCTGTGTCGTACAATTATATTTTTGATGGAGACGCACAAAATAACATACCATATCAGGTGTCAAGTAATTTTACGTCAGTACCTTTTACTATTTCAGGGTTTACTAGTTCAAGATTACAAGATTTAAAAAGATGGGGATCAACCCCATATACTGTAGGTTATGTGTTTAATAAAAACAATCAGGTATTTGGACAAGTCGACTCTATAACCCCTGATTATACCGCATATACAATTAATAATGTTAATTATTATGATTTAGTTAATGGTAAAACATTCTATATTGTTAATAGTAGTGGTATAACATCTAACGATATAGTAGCTTCGGCCATGACTAAAAATGAATACCTATTAGATTTTGTTATGTCACCTGAAATACAAACAGATGTTTATATAGAAAGAGGTAAATATTCTGCTTTTGAACCATTACAAAGGTTGGGTGAAGTCGATAACATTGGTGACTTGGTAAGATACGGTTATGGATATTATCGTATAAAGACGACATAAAAAAAACAATATAAACTATTTATAAAATAAAAAAATGGCATTAGGAACGTATGGAATTGTTAGACCGGCTGATGTATCACCTGACGATGTTGATATAATATTACATTATACTGTATCAAGAGACGTTACAGATAATTTTCTATTAAAAAAATTAAACTCAAGAAGTATTTTAACACCGTATTTTCATAATTCAAATACAGGTGGAAACGCTAACGTTGAAATATTAGGTGGTTTATATAGTTTAAAACTACCGGCATCTGAATTTAATAAAAAAGGAATATATACGGTTTATTTACGACCAGCAGAAATAAGAACAACAATCAGTGATTGTGGAATTTTATCTGCATTACCAAACGTAAAAGGTATTGTTATAGATATAAATCAAGTTCCTTCACAGTTTAGAAACAAATTTACAAATCAAGGATTGGTTGGTTATAGAGTAGAATATTTAAATCAAGATGGTACAAAAATACCTAATTTTTATAGAATTGTAACATCATCGTTTTTTTGTGAACCTGTTGTAACAGAACAAGTAAACTCATCACAAAAAAGTATAAGATATAGATATGTTGATGGAGGTAGTGACTTAGTATTTTGTACACTGTCACCGTCGTCGTCGCCAACAAATAAACCAAATGCAACTCCTTTTATTGGACAACCTAATCAAAATATTATTGTCACCAATACTTTTTTTAATCCAATCACTATTGATATACAAATGGCTGATTACGATTTAGATACAATTGCAATTGCCCTTTACGGTAATCAAACTAAAAGTATTGAGGACGGAATTTATACTCTTTACGATAGTGGAGGGAACATCTACAAGCAATATAACCTATTTGAAGTTAGAGATAACTTCAATGAATTATTGTATGAGGTTAGACAAGATAGAGGTAATAATATAGACTTTAGTAAAAACTTTACAAATATTATTAGTTAATGGCAAATAAAATATTTTTCCCACCTGGAGGTGTAAAAACCTTTTCTGACAATTTAGTTGGTTTCCAAATCGTTGACGGAGGAGGACTAACGCAAGGTAATTTTGAGTTTACTAGTGCTATATACGAAAAAACAAATAGAAAGTTTGATACGGGAATATTCTCTAACCCATATACGTTAGAGAATCTTAAAATAGATAACATACAAGAAATAAAAAAAATCATTGAAAAAACATTTAAAGTTTATCCTAATTTTGATATTTCAGAAATTACAAGTTTTTCTCTTTATGGTTCGTTACAAAAAAGATTATCAGCGTCTATTATAAAGGTAATAAATTATTTTCCAGCAGCTTTAGAAGTATATCCAAGACAAATTACAGGACTTTACACAGGAAACACTGCATTTAATATTACTTACGATAGAAAAAACGATGAAACAACATTTGATATTGATACAGGTTTAATTTACAATCCTTTCGGTATCGATTATTCAGAAAATGCCGCAAGAAATATTTCAACAAGACCAATACCTGTTAGTCCATATCGAGATATGACTAATAATTTTGAAGGGTATGCTGCGTATTTTAGGGATGTTAAAGATGAATATAAAATAACTGATATGGTACCTGTTGAAAATATGACAGGTGGTACTTTGACCATAACAGTTAAGGGTGAAATGTTTCCCGATACTACCGCATCAACTTTTAATTTAGTAATTAAACCAAATAATGAGGTAACCGAAAAAGAATTTTTAAATAATTTTGATGAAATTGAAGATTTTTTATTAAATAGATCATCATACCCTAAATACACTGCAACATTCACGTATCCTGATTATGACGCGGCAGGTAAATATACTCTATATAGTAAACAAGTTACTTGGCCTTTAGATAAGTATTGGAATTTAGATATTAACGGTTCTAAATTTGAAAAGTATATAAACGATGTTCAGTTTCTTGCGGAAAAATTAGATGAGTATAAAACAAATTTAATAAGTAGATTTTTAATTACAGGTTCATTTAAAGAATTTGACACCCAAGATCAAAAAATAGAAAAAGTTTTACAAATATATGGTAGAAGTTTCGATGAAGTAAAAAAATTCATAGACGCTTTAGCAAATATGAATTCAGTCAACTACCAAGTTGGTAATGATATACCATCACAGTTATTAACTAATTTAGCAAAAACATTAGGTATAAATTCAGATATATCACCAATAACAAATGAAGGATTTGTTAATTCTGTTTTTGATCCTAATGCAAAACAAATATTTCCGGGACAAGCGGTATCATCGACACCGACAGAATTAAATTACGAATATTATAGAAATTTAATATTAAATTCAGCATATATGTTTAGGAAAAAAGGTACTAGACAGTCTTTAGAATATGTGATGAGATTTATTGGTGCACCTGAAGCATTAATAGAATTCAATGAAGTTATTTATTTGGCGGACACAAAAATTAACTATGATGAATTTTATGAAAAGTATTGTAAGATATCAGGAGGAACTTCATATGTAGAAACACCGGTATTGAATCCGGCAAATACTTTCAGTATTATGGGTAATATATATACAGGTTATACCTGTAGTGGAGTTATCAACCTCATCTCAACCACTCTTAATGATTACGGTATAGATAGTGACGGATATCCGAAAAGTCCTGCAACAACAGACGATAACTTTTTTCAAAAAGGTGCCGGATGGTTTGAAAAAAGTCCTCAACATAGATCCCCTGAAGTTGCAGATTCAGTAAATTCTTCATTTAACCCAACAAATCCATATCTAATTTCTTCATTAAAACCATTTAGTTATGGACAGGAATATATGGATAGATTTAGAGACTTTCCTGATATTGCTGAAGGATATACTCTAACAAAAGTAAGTGATAACCAAAAGTCATGGGCGGTTAATGATACGGGTAATAGAAAAGATGGTTCTAACTTTAACGGTGTTGATTATAATGTTAGTGACGATAGATTAGTGATAAATTCTAAAAACATTGAACTTTATACTAATATGGGGCAAGGTATAACATATGATATATGGGACATGTCTGTTAAATATAATTACCCAATACCAAATTCAGGTTTAACTACACCATATCCATACCCTGGAAATATTGATTGGACTTTTATAAATCCTAAACCAAAAGAAAAAACTTTTTTTGAATTTGCACAAACCTTCTATAATAATTTTATTAATGTAAGAAATAGACAAACAATATTTGATGGAAAAACCGGAGGGTATCCAACCTTACAATCAGTATTTTGGAGATACTTAGAATCTGAACAAACTGTAGGAATACCATCTAATAAATTTACTTACCAAAAAATGATCGATTATACTTTAGGTTTAGGAGATCATTGGCAAAGACTTTTAGAACAAGTAGTTCCTGCCACTACTCTTTGGTTAACAGGACAAAAAATGGAAAACTCTATTTTTCATAGACAAAAGTTTGTTTGGAGAAGACAAAGAGGATGTTCATTTATTCCTGTTGCTTGTGTACCTTGTACTTACAATGGGGAACCTTTTAGTTATGATTGTATTGATCAAACATTAAAGTGTAACACCGTTACTGACCCGTCCTTAATCCTTAGTTATGCTTTAAACAATGTTTTGAGTAATAGTGGGTTTACTCAAAGTGACTGTGATTTGAATAGTATTGTAACTAATTGGTATATTGATTGTCGATTAGATTCACAGGTCCTTATTCAACAACAATTTTACACAGGTTACGGAATCTACGGATACCCCACGCTTACTGACTTATCAAATGCCGCAAACACATACTTGGAGGGGTTATATAATTATGGACTTAATTATTATTTTGCTGGTAATACTTTAATTGTTAGTAACTCAACTTGTTACGATAATTTTACAAATAAAACTCTGTATTTAAATATTGGTGTTGATTTACAAATAAATTGTACCCAATCGGTTACACCATGATAAATAAAAATATAAATTAAAAAAAAATATGGCTTGTGTATCAGGTTTAACGGGTGGTGTATACGAATACTTTGATTGTTGTGGACAATATCAAACAGGAGTTTCTTTAGGTGAGAGTATCTGTATTGATGAGGCTTACTCAGGTAGTGCAAGAGGTGTTTACATTGCGACAGGTATAACATGTACCCAAAGCTGTGATCAAGGACCTTTAAGTTATGGGTTCCAACTTACAGGATTATGTGACTCAACAACAGGAACTGTTGTATTTAATTCTTATGGTGGAATTCCACCATACACTATTGATAATATTATACCGGGAACTTTAACTGCTCAAACAAGTAGTGGACCTATAACTTTTACCGGATTAACGGGTGGTACTTATGTATTCAGATTAAATGATTCTATAGGTTTACAAAACAATGAATTATATATTAATGTTTTAGTTACAGATTGTTTTGAAGCTAACATTGTGACTGCTAGCGGAACAACATGTGGTACGGATACAGGTTATTTATCTATTAGTGCTACATCTTCAGGTTCACCATATACCATAATGTTATATAAAGATAGTGTGTTATATGATGTCCAAACGACAGGAACATTACCTTATGATTTTAATGGGTTACCAAGCGGAATATATTATGCAACAGTTTTTGATTATGGATTTACAACTGCAAATACAGAAAACGCAATAATATCGGCAAGTACTTCTTTAGATTACGGGTTTTGGGTTGTTAACACCTCAAATTGTGTTATTAATCAAGGTAAGTTAGCGGTAACAGGTTTAACAGGTACGGGACCTTACACTTATTTATGGAGTAATGGTGAAACAACACAATTAATAACAGGACTAACACAAGGAGTTTATACTTGTACTGTGACTGATAGTAGTGGATGTGAATTAACAAAAAGTGAATATATTGGGGCTGCAAGTCCATTAGGAATTGGATTATTAAGCGCATCAACACCGAGTTGTTTTGCGTCTGACGGAAGTTTAACGTATATACTTACAGGTGGTACTGCACCATTTTACTATTCAGCATCTACTGCTCAGGTTGGTTATACTTTGTCAAACACATTCACATTAACTAATTTAGCTGCAGGAACATACCAAGTAGTTGTAAGAGATGCTAATTTTTGTGAAACAACATTAAGTGGTTTTTTAAGTCCTGTTGGTGGATTTAACGTTGTTGATATAATGGTTAATAATTCTAATTGTAATCAAAATAACGGAGAAATTAATGTACAAATTGCGGGATTAGGGGGATACTATACTTATATTTTATCAGGACAAAACACTAATCAAGTTATTCAAAATACAAGTTTAAATCAAACTAACAATTTTACAAATTTACAAAACGATACTTACTTATTAACTATTTCCGGTTCAGGAACTGATTGTATTTATACAACGACATTAAATGTAACATCTGAACAGAAATTTAATATAAGTGCAACAACAACAGGATCAACATGTGGTATTGCTAATGGAATTGCATATGTTGAAGTATATAGTGGTTATAATGGTGTTTTAGATTATGTATTAAGTAATGGGGACACATTAATTGATACATCAAGCACTGCAGTAACGTATAACAACTTATTTCCTGGAAACTATACCATAACAGTAACTGATATCGATGGATGTGCAGTATCAACAGGGTTTACTATTACAACTGCGGGACAACTCGTTACGTCAGTACAAAAGAATAATTGTGTAAATGGAAATGACGGATCCGCCAGCGTTGTTATATATCAAGGAGAACCAACATTTACATATAATTGGAGTAATGGACAAACGGGTTCTACAATATCAGGACTTTCGGCGGGTAACTATTACGTAGAGATAACCGATAGTAACGGATGTTACGATATTCAGTACTTCTCAATTGATTGTAACGGAATCACACCTACATCATATCAATTGTTTAATGTTTGTAATAGTACTTTTACAACGACGGTTGGGACAAAAAGAGGACTTTCTGAAATGTTAAATGAAGGTTATTTAGATATAACTTCAGGTTATACGGGTTGTTCTTTAAATTCTGCAGAACTTATTTGTCAAGTTGATATTAATGGGAGCGCTTATACACAAACATTCTACACTGCAACAACTTTAAATGATGTTCCACAAGATACGGTTTGGCAAACAACCATAGAGGACATACTATCAGGTATACCACAAATCCAAAGTTATGAGATAAATTTATTAAATAATACACTTACAATATATTCTAATTGTGATGGTGATGAAGACCCATTATCTGATGCTGATTTTAGTTTAAGTTTAACTGTGGTTTATGATGTAACCTGCACGGGGACATTATGCCCAGCACCACCAGTAACATATGAAGCATTATACACATCAACATCATTTGCTAATGTTGGTAGTAGTATTTGGCCTTTATCTGGTGTTGAATCTGGAACTATATCATATTCAGGAGCACCTAATGAAATTCTTACAATGAGATTGACGTTACCAAATTTGATTAATTTTTCAGGAGGAACATCAATAAACGGCATTAATTACGATGAATATAGTGCCAATACATTTACCGCATCAACAAATAGTTCAGGGATTGGTACTTTAACATTAATATCTAGTGCCACAACACACACCAATGTTTACGGACAAAAAATACATTATTTAGAAATATTAAATTCAAGTTCAGGTTCCACTATTGGACCGCCGGGAACCGGTTCTTCATGGTTAAGATGGAGATACACTAGCCCAATTAGTGGTAATAAAAATATGATTGGGGTTAACGCAATTTCTGCAACAACAAGTGGCGATGCTTGCAACAATATTACTTATAATACATCATACAGAATAGGTAATATTGGTCTAACACCTAATGTGGGTTCTACGGTTTACTCAGGAACAACGGGAGCTAATATAGTAAATGGAAATAATAATTGGATTTCAGTTTATAATGCACCGGTACCAATAGGTCTTGGATACTATTCAGGGTTCATATATGATACTAAATATGTAATTCAAGTTGATGCTTCAGGTGTAATAACAAATGTTCAAACCTGTCCATAATGCCATCACAATTAATTATATCAGGAGAGACAGGAGGGACACCTCCATATCAGTTTTATGTATGTGACCAATACATGAATAACTGTTTTTTGTTGGGGTCAACAGGAACAACATATACACTTAACTCTTTTTTTTCATCAGCTCAAGTTTTACTAATCAAGTTAGTTGATAGTACGGGATGTTTGATATTCAAGTATGTTTATTGTCCTGCCGACACATTTTTTATATTAACTGAGACGGCACTCATAATAACCACAGAAAGTGGGGATAGATTAGTTTGGATATAGATGTTAATAGAAGTAACAGGAGTAACTAGCGGGCAGGCACCATATGACGTATTCATATGTGATGTAACAAACACCTCTTGTTTTTATGTATCGGGAACAACATTTATACCACCTACCGTAAGTTTTAATACTGAATATTATTTTCCTTACGAAAATAATTTAAACGTAAAAATAATAGATACAAATGGGTGCATTCATTACCAATCCCTAATCTGTGGACAAAAAATATTTCAAGATGGTAATTTATTTATTTTTATGGACGGCAACAACTATATGTTCGAATAAAATTAAAACAAAGTATTTATAAAATAAAAACATGCCGGTAATTTATCAAAGACTAACAGATAGAACACTATCTACAGGAGTAACAACTAATGATTTAATACATATTGTTATAACGGGAGATACTTCACAAGACCCTGATGGATCATCATATAAAGCGTCAATAAATCAACTATTTGATTCAATATCCGGATATTGTATAAATGATTTATACGTAAAAAATGTTCACGGTTGTTCCCCAATAACTGTTTGGGACGACACACACTTTTTATCTAATCAAATTTTACAAACTAATTCACCTGCAATATACAGTGGTAATACTACAAATTTAGGAGGAATTTTTACTTTTTTTAGTGCAAATACCGCAATACTACACTCAACAAATAATTTTAGTGATGGTAATAAAGCGTTTAATGGTTTTAGTTTTAGTGGTAATGCTGGTGGTGGATTGATGGGGTATGTGGGTACAGGATATACAAGAACAAACGTATCACCGACTGGTGTTAATTTTTGGAGAAATAAAATACAAATAAGAGGTAATGATTATGTTGACGGCATGATAATAAATCCTGCAGGTGGTAACACACAAGCAACGTTATGGTTTGAATTAAATGGTGCTGCCACAACAAAATTAAAAGGTGATGGTAACCCAAACACCACAGGATTATTAGGTTTAGGTTTAAATCCAGATGGAACGGAAGATCCGACAGCAACACTGCAAGTTGGTGGAACGGGAACTACAGGTACATTTAAATATATTGACGGAAATCAATCAAATGGTTATGTTTTAACTTCAGATAATGACGGAAATGCCGCATGGCAACCAAAAACAAACACATCCGCTTCTTATTATTCATTAATTAATCAACCAATATCTATTGCTGGTACAATATATACTATGAGCGCAGAAACGCAATCATTTGCGTCAGGTATTACAATTTCTAATGGTGGTAGATATACTTTTACATATGGAGGAATATATAATATTCAATTTTCCGCTCAATTAGAAAAAAATTCAGGAACCAAATCTAGAGTTTTTATATGGTTATTTAAAAATGGATCAAATTTACCAAATTCAAATACAGAAGTAACTTTAGACGGTGCTAACGGAGATAGATCTGTTGCGTCTTGGAATTTTTTAGAAAGTTTTAACGCTGGTGAGTATTTTGAAATTAGGTGGACGGCAAGTCAAAATAATACGTTTTTACAATACGAAGCGGCACCAACTTACGGTCCGGCAATCCCATCAGTCATATTAACAATATCCCAATCAAGTTAATACTTTATTTAAGAATATATTTTTATAATATTATTTTATGAAAATATTCGTACAAATAGCGTCATATAGGGACCCCGAATTATTACCAACAGTTAGAGATTGTATTAACAAAGCAAAATATCCTGAAAATTTAACATTCGGTATTTGTTGGCAAAGAGACGAAACCGAATCAATGGAAGAATTTACAAATGATGATAGATTTAAAATATTAGATTATCATTGGACACAAAGTAAAGGACTTTGTTGGGCTCGTTCAGAAATTCAAAAATTATGGAATGGTGAAGAATACACTATGCAGTTGGATTCACATCATAGATTTTTAAAAAATTGGGATGAAGAATTAATTGAAATGATGAAAATGACAGGTTCAGAAAAACCAATTATTACGTCTTATGCGGGTATGTACCGACCGTCTGATAACCAATTATTAAATGTCGAACCATATATGATGTTAGCATCTAATTTCACACCTGGAGGTACAATACTTTTTAGACCACACGCAATTCCAAATTGGCAAACTCTAGAAAAACCAATACCTGCAAGATTTGTTAGTGGGCATTTCTTTTTTACTATTGGAAAACATTGTGAGGAATATAAGTATGATCCGAATATATATTTTGCTGGAGATGAGATTAGTTTATCAATTCGTTCATACACGTTAGGTTATGACTTATTCCATCCACATAAAACTGTTGTTTGGCACGAATACACAAGAGAAGGAAGAACAAAACATTGGACAGACTTCAACCAAGAAAATAAAAATAATGGGGTTGTTGAAAAACAATGGTGGGAAATGGATAATGAGTCTAAACGTAGACTAAGACATATGCTACAAGAAGAAGATAATAATATTGATTTAACGATATATGGTTTAGGTGATGTTAGAACACATAAAGATTATGAGGATTATGCGGGGATTAACTTTAAAAACAGAATACTACATCCTGAAACAATGAAAGGTACAAACCCACCAATAAATGACAAAACTGATTGGTATAAAAAATTGGAAAAAACATATAATTTAAATCTTTATATACCATTTACAGATAATTTTAATTTTATTTATATTGGAATTGAAGATGAAATGGGTAATGTTATCCATAGACATGACTTATTTCAATACCAAGAATACTTAAAAATTGACTTAAAAACATTTGAAAAACCACATAAGTGGATATATTGGGTTAATAATAAAAATGGTGAATGGATTAATAGGATAGATTTCTCTTTAACACTATAATTTTATAAATCATTTTAAATAAAATAAACTTTAGATTATTTATATAATAAAGTTAAAAATCGATGGCTTTAGTAAACATTCAAAACTGTATAAATAGCAGCGTTAATTTTAGGGTTTTAGGTTGGAGTTATTCGACAACACTTGGACTTGTATTTAACATTACCGGTGATACCGTAATCCCTGATGGTTGTTACACTATCGGTTCATTAGCTAGTGCTACAGTAACCATTGATGGTGTTGCTACTTTAGTCACTGATTGTAATGATTATTTATGTACAGGATATTGTGAAAATAATTATTGTGTAGATATAAGTATTGATTCTTATAGTGGGTATAATGGTACTTACACAATGTATGGTGATTATGATGGTTACTATTATTGGACAGGTGGAACTAGTCCTGGATATTTATTCTTTAATGGAACTAATTGGTGTTTAAGTAATAGTTTAGGTGGAAGTTGCGATTTTTTTGGACAAAACCCAACATCTAACGGATGTCCTGATTTAGATAGTACCGTTTTTTATAATGGTTCGTGTACACCACCACCAACACCAACAGATCCGTGCTCTGATTTAGATTTTGACGTATTACTTGAATGTGATATACCTACACCAACTCCAACACCGACTCCAACACCGACTCCAACACCGACTCCAACTCCAACACCGACAGCCGATTTATGTAGTGGTTTTACCGCGAATATTTCTACAACCACCACTGGTAGCACACCAACTCCAACACCAACACCAACACCTACACCAACCCCTTGTCCCGTAACACCATCAGCAGATACCGTAACATTTGTTGTTGATAATGGAAGTTTTGTTTGTTCATCAGTTAAAGATTTATTGGACTGTGATACGGGAGAACATTATTATATAACAGAACAAATAACATATTCAGGATCGGCAATTAGTACAGGAACTACGTTCTTAGCACTTTTATATGGAAGTTCTTCTAATCAAATACAATGTGTTACTTATTTAGGTACGACAACAGCATCAAGCAATAGAAACTTAATACAAGTGTTAGATGTATATAGTGGATGTTCTGTTTGTGTTACACCTACACCAACTCCAACACCAACCCCAACTCCATTATGTTATTGTTACACAATTTCAGGAAATAGCGGTTGTACTATTACTTGGTTAGGATGTTCAGGTAATTCAGAATCATTAATATTAACAGGTGACACTTCTTTTGGTATTTGTGCACAAGAAAATTCAGTTTCGTTTAGTTGTGTGACAGGAACAACTAATATAGTTTCAGGGGGTACTTGTACAGGGGACACTGAATGTGTATTACCAACGCCACCGTCATATCCTATGGGAACACAATTTATATTTACATCATGTACTAATAATACAATGATAATACAAAACGCATATCCACCAATTAATGTGGTTATTGGGGATATCTTAAAAACAACAGGGGATTGTTATAATTATATTGGTAATTATGTTGGATATACACCACCTGCTGGATTTATATCTGTAACGCAAGATACCTTTACTGCAACAACTGCAACAACATATACAACATGTTTAGAATGTTTAGTACCGGAACCAACACCAACACCAAAATACAAAGAGTGGATAGCATCAGGAGAATTTTCACTTTCTTGTCCAGTTTGTGAGCTTACAAACTTTGGGGTACCTGCAAATTTCTTTACGGCATTTAATGTTAATACAATACAAACAGGGGTTTATGTATATGAAGATAGTTCATTAAGTACACCTTTAAGTGTTACATACATAAAAGTACCTATAAACCAAAGTGGTAATGCAACATCTCAAATATTTGAGGTTAATGGTAATGGTAAATTAACATTTAAGTGTACACCAAACGGAAACTGTTAAAATTATGGCAACAATAGTAACAATAGTAACAATAAATTCAGTAACATCAGGAACATCACCATACGATATATGGGTATGTGATGATTGTTATGGGACATGTCAATATATAGACACTACTTCAACAATACCATATTCATTCACATTACCATCAGTATTTGAAACATACTTAACATATGTTATAAAAATAATAGATGATAATGGATGTGTATATTGCGATAACGAATTAAATTATAAACAGTTCCAAGATTCAGATTTATTTGAATTTATGGATGGAACACCATATCAATTTCAATAAACTTATATATATATTATAAAAAACAAATGGCAAAATTAACAACGAGATCATTGGCAAGTGGAGCTACTTTAGATGATTTAATACACATTGTAATAACAGGTGATACATCACAAGATCCTGATGGTTCTTCATATAAAGCAACATTAAGTCAATTATCACCACTTTTTACTGGTACCACATTTTCAGGTGGATCAGGTAACTGTATTACTGACTTTTATGTTACAAACATTCACGGATGTTCCCCAATATCTATATGGGATGAAACACAAACAAGAGCATCAAACGCTTATGGTGAATTATCTTTTGCGTTGGGTAATATTACAGAGACATGGGGTGATTTTTCATACGCTAATGGACAAAGAACAAGGACAGGTTCGGATAATGGTTATTTGGTAACAGGGTGTACTGCGGGTGTTTGTACATTAGATTCGTCATATGGTGACACAACAGTTGATTATACTACAGGGACAACATCTTTTATTGTATTTGATGATATGTCATATTCGGCTAACTACTCAACATATGTTGCATCTGTAAGTGCTGTAACATTCAATGGGACAAATACTATTGTTTATTTAAATGACATAAGTGTTAATACTTTTGGACAACCAGGGGTAATATCAAATACATATCCACCAAACGTATGGAATGGTGATCAAGTATTTGGAGGCAAATTTGCTAACGCAAATGGTAGTGGTTGTATTGCTATCGGGCAATCATCAAGTTCTGAAGGTGAGGGGAGTTACAGTATTGGTAACGCATCTTCTTCTCGTAATATTTCAGCCGCCTACGGACCATATAGTTCATCTGAAGGTAATAGCACGTTTTCGTACGGTGTTGGCGCACACTCCGAAGGTAATAGCACTTTAGCAATTGGTAACGCATCACATGCTGAAGGTTCATTTACCGAATCTATAGGAAGCTCATCACACGCTGAAGGAACTTACTCTAAAGCTAAAGGTGACTACTCACACGCTGAAGGATCATCAACATCAATTGGAATATTCTCACACGCGCAAGGAGATTCGTCTATAGCTTTAGGACAATATGCTCACGCACAAAACAAAGGAACCATTGCTTACGGAGGTAGTTCACACGCAGGTGGAGTCGGATCAGTATCGGGAGAGTTGGCGTTTTCACATGGGGAGTTAAACTACGCTCATGGTAATTGGAGTGTTGTGATAGGTGGTAGAATGAATACTGTTCAGTCAGGAGTAACTTCTGGATCGACAATCATTGGTAGTGATTATAGCTCAATTTCAGGTGTATCTGTTAGTGATGATGTTTACCATTCGGGGGTTTTTGTTGGTTCAGGACATACAATCACATCATTTAATTCTGCAATAATTGGAGGTATAAATAATAATGTTAGTGCACCTGGAAGTGTTATATTAGGAGGGAACTCAATAAGTGCAATTAATAGTGACACAACGTATGTACCTAATTTTGTAATTACAGAGTCATACACACCAACAAGTAGTGCAGACACCGCAGGTGAACCTGGATCAATAACATGGGATAATACCTATCTTTATTATAAAACAAATACAGGTTGGAGAAGATTAAACGGATCAACATTCTAATATGGGATTATTAAGTGGAAATAGTTGTAATATAATAACAATCTTACCTTTAGGTTTAGAATGTGATAGCATTAACGCATCAACACCTGAATCAACTAACGGGTTAATTGCTTTATATGTGACGGGTGGTACATCACCATATAATGTTACTTGGGACAATGGTTCACAAGGCACATTATTAACAAATTTAAGTCCCGGTAATTATACTGCAACTGTAGTCGATTACTATGGAGATTTTACCGCAACAACAACATGTACTGTAGGCTACGACACTTTCTATCTTGAAGTATTAGAAAATTGTGAAACACCAAATAATAATATATATTATTTAGCAGATTTAACTAACCCACTTAATAATGGCTCAATATATCAATTAACAACACAAATAGGATGTTGGATAAGTAATGGTACTACCACATATACAGGACAAACATATATTGGAAATTTCCCAATATATTCTGCTGGTCCTTTTACGGGTTGTACAGATTGTTTACCACCACCAACACCGACACCTGTCTATCCTTATAACTTATGTTTGGAATTTAGTAGACCTAATAATTTATTACAATTTAATTTTACTTCAGGAGGAACAATAAATGGGTATCCATCTTGGACTAGCAGTACACAAACAATTTATTATAATACAGGAACAACACAATGGAATGTTAGTGGATGGACATATGCTGGAGGATTATATTTACAGTCACCAACAATACCACCAACAGGATATTGGACATTAACAGGTCCGTTATCATATAATTCAACTGTATATGTTAGTTCAGGTTTATGTCAAACACCTCCATTAACAATGTTGGTTAACAAAACAAACCCAACATGTTCAACAACAAGTAATGGTAGTATAACAATAACACCAAACGGTGGTTTAAGTCCATATACATATTCTATAGACTCAGTTAATTATCAAGCATCAAATAGTTTTGTAGGTTTAGTTACCGGTACTTATACGGTATATGTTAAGGATAGTGTAAATACAATAACAAGTCAGACGGTTACCTTAACCCCACAGCAGTTATTTCAAAATTATAACGTAAATTTAACATTAACACCCGGTTCAAATGTAACCGTAGGCAATGCAACAACAAAAACATCCAATTGGTCTATAAATGTTAGTCCATACCCATTACCTGTAGGCACAGTAATCAATATGGATTTATTATTTAACATCAATACAACCGCATATACAATCACTTCACCATCAATCACGTATAGTAACAATATTACAACAAACCAAACAGGAACGTTTACCATATCATCACCAACAACAGGACCGACAGTAGGATCAACGTCTTTTAATCCTGTATGTGAAGGTGGGGATATAAATTTAAGTTCTTACACAACATCCTATAATGTGCAATTATCAGGTAGTGGTACCATAACGGGTACTATAGTACAATACATAAACACACCTTGTGTTGAAAGAGATCATTGTAACTTATTTGCTAATATAAAAGATAGTGTAAACATACAAAATATAACAATAAGTCCTATATTATGTAAGTCAGTTAACTCCTCAACGGCACCGCAACAAGTAATCCTTACAAAAACAGGTTTAATTTGCCCAAGACCACCAAAGAGGTTTTAAATAAAAAATAAAAAATTAGTATTTATATAATATGTCATACATCATTAAAAATACCGCAGCATTAATTAACACATTAATTACTGATGCTGCGAGAAGAAAAATATCACAAGGTAAATTCGACATCGCATATTTTCAAGTTGGGGATAGTGAAGTTTGTTATGATTGTATATCAAACATGGACATGGTTGATTATAATGTTTTAATGCCACAATACAACGCTCAAAATTTATCACCAGTACCACAAAAAAACAGAATGCATGTAAAGTATCCATTATTTATCGACTCAACATCAGGATGCACATTCGGTGTTCCTTTTGATAATTCATATATTGATAGTGTCTATAATAGTGCGGCACCAAGAGGATTTTTTACCGGTTCAACAGGATCTTCTATTAGTTTTAGTGCATTTACATCTTCGGCATATACTATAAATCCTAATTTTATTGTTGATAATAGTACTTTACATTCGGGTACAGTAATTACACTGTCAGCAACAACTATAGACCCATCGGCTTCGGGTACTGTAACCCCTGGAATGTTTTTAACTTTATTTAATACCGACACTTTACAACCATTATCGGCATCAACACCTATGTTTACTTATTTAGTCGTTTCTGTAACAGGAGACAGCTCAACAGCAACAACAATAGATATTCAAGTTGATAGGACATTACCTAATTTCGGTTCTTTAGGAATTACTGGATTATCAAGTACTATGTTTTATCCTAGTGGAATGACAGTGATGTATGATACATTTACACCAGAACCATTTTGGGCTAACGACGTGATTAATTTTGAGACAAATTGTGACGTTTCGCAAAGAAATGTTTACATATGGAATATGAATATTCCTTGGACTGAATCACCTGCAGGATTGTTCAGTAATACCTACCAAGATTACAACCAATTTAAATCTACAGGATATACAAACACAAAAGAATACTTAGGGTATAATAGCCAAGAGGGACAATTGGATACTGATTCAGTTTATTATTACAATTCTTTTTTAGAAAAAATTACGGTTACTCCCGAAGAACAAAAGGCAATTGCTATAGTCCATTATACAAACCAATCTATTGATAATTTTTATGGTGAAAAATTTGCAATGGAGGATTATGATTCAACAAATCCAGGAAACACAGGACAAGCTAGAAATTTCAAACTTTCTATTCCTTGGTTAATGTGGCACAAAAATCCAAATGCAACTATAGGTGAAGTTTTTTATACTGATCCGTCAGGGTTCACAACTCAAAACTTATTCCAAGTACACTATATGAAATCTAAAAAAGATTTAAATTTTAATGCACCTGGATTAAGATATTACCACTTATGGGATGCACACGCAAATACTAACGGTGTACCAAATAGGGTTGGTAAAGTTTTTCCTGATTTAAAAATGATTGTTTTTGATGATGATGAAATAATTGCGGCATTAAATTATAAATCAAATAGAAGTTGGACGTTACCGGCACCTAAACTTGGGTTAGTAACCCCAAATACTTTTAGTGGTGTTTTAGGTGGAACCGCAGGATTATTAACAGGAGATACTGAAACATTGTTTTTAACTTATTTATTTGAAAATACAGGATTTACTAATTCATTACATTGTAACTACTACTCAACGATTACAGGTAATGATCAAAGTTTACTACCGGGAGCATCAGATATATTAGTAAGATTTGGAAACGAGTTCCCATTTTTACAAGAAAACTTAACAACGATACCTTCAGGTTTTACTGCAAATAACATTAAAATATTAGCACAAAAAGTACCAAGTGGAACAACCAGACCTTCGGCAACTTTGTGGAGAGAAATTGATGTATACAATCAAATATCAGCAACAACGGTAAATAATTATTTAACACAAACAGGTATGACAGGTACCACAATACAGATTACTAAAAATATGTATGATACGGCACCTACATATGATTTAAATAATTACATACAACTACCACAAGTAGGTCAAACAGGTTTAACTTTGAATTTTGGAGGTGAGTATTACTTTTTTGGTAATATTGAAACAGACATTCAAGCAACAATTTATGTAATGAATTTTCTTTGTAATTTAGGACAAACACAATTCTTTGATTCATCTAATCCTACTTGGGACGGATCGACACCACCATACATCACTGAAGTTGCTCTTTACAATGCTAATAAAGAACTTATGGTTATATCGAAGATACAATCACCCGAAAAAAGACAGGGAATACAGCAGTATCCGATTAAGTTAGACTTTTAAGTAATATGTCCGAAAATTTAGATTTTAAAAATACACCCAAAGTACTTGGGTTAGATATCTCTACCAAAACAATCGGTTGGAGCTTGTTTGATATACAAACAAAAGAACTTTTAGAATTAACACATTTCTCACCTGTAATAAAACCAAAAGTGGACGATAAAATTTTAGAATTAATTTTAAAAGTAAAAGCTTTTGAAGAAAAATTAGAAGGTTATAGAAATTTAGGAATCACTAAAGTTGTTATAGAAGAACCACTACTCAATTCAAATAATATTTGGACAGTAGGGACACTATTAAGGTACAATTCAATGATTACTAAATCTATATATGATATTTTAGGAATCGCACCTAACTTTATATCAACATATAATTCAAGAAAATATGCTTGGCCTGAGTTTGTTCAACAAAACGATAAAGGTAAACATGTTTTATTTGGGGGATTACCAAAAGATATTGATAAGAAAGAACTTATTTGGAAAAAAGTCTCAGACAAAGAACCACAAATACAATGGTTATATACTAAAAATAATACTCTTAAAAAAGAATGTTATGATATGGCAGATTCTTATACTTGTGTTTTAGGTTATATGAACCAAGAAAATATTTGGTAATCACCGTTTTTTTTTTGTTTAGTATATATTTATAATTAAAATAAAATATGAAAAGAATTATAAAATTAACAGAATCGGATCTTGCAAGACTTGTTAGAAGAGTAATAAAAGAATCTGAATCAGGAATATCTAAATTAGATATGAAAGTTAGAGGAAAATATTTTACCTTAGTCGATCCAACATGTGGTTTAGAAATAATGGAAGTAAACTTGGGTGGAGCTTCTTGTGAAACACCTACTGATGATATGTTAGGATGTAACAGCATTTTACATGTTGAAGATATTTCAAATAGTGCTAGGTATTTTGATAATGAACCCCAAGAAGGTTGTAATAGAAAATTACACAGATTTTTAATGGATAGAGGTGAAGACTATGATGGGATAGGTGATCATAAATTAGAGTTATTTTATGATTGTGAAGAAAATCAATTATATTTAAGAGGTAAGAAAAAATTCTTTGGAGGTAGACAACAATTTGAGATTGAATGTTCAGAATTAGAAGGTATTTGTTATGATTATTGTGATGCGTCTGATGAATAAAAAAATAATATATATAATATGAACCCACCCAAAAGGTGGGTTTTTTGTTGTTTGACTATTCCCCCTTATTTCTTATCTTTTATGTATGAAAGAAGAGTCACTATTAGTCGATCTTATAGAGAATATTTTTGGTGAACCTAAAAATTTAAATGAATACAGTGGGCAGATATCTGTTGATTGCCCTGTTTGTTCCTATGAAATAAAAGGTTTATCAAAAACAGATGGTAAGGGAAATTTAGAAATAAATTATATTAATCACGTTTATAAATGTTGGGCATGTGCAGAGACACATGACACACACGGACATTTAGGAAAACTAATAGAACAATTTGGTTCAAAAAAAGACAAAAAAACATACAAACTTATACGTCCTGACAAGGTAGAAAAAAAACAAAAAGTTTATAAAGACTTAGAACTACCAAAAGAGTATAAAAGGTTTGAGGAAATACACCCAATCCATTTACCAAGAAAAGAAGCTTGGAACTACCTTAAAAAAAGAGGAATTACTCAAGAAACAATAGATAAATATAAAATTGGACTTTGTATTGAAGGAGAATATGCGGGTCGTATTATTGTTCCATCATTTAATAAAAAAGGTGAATTAAACTTTTTTGTATCAAGGTCATGGAACCCAAGAGCAAAATTAAAATACAAAAACCCTGAAGCAGCAAAAGACTTTCTTATTTTTAACGAAAGTTTAATTGATTGGAAAAAGGACATATACCTTGTTGAAGGAGTGTTTGACTCATTTTTCTTAGACAATTCAATAGCACTTCTTGGAAAGTATGTTAATGACAATTTATGGGAAAAATTATACGAGAAGGCAAAAAAAGATATTATAGTTTGTCTTGATGGTGATGCTTTTACAGATGCTAAAAACATATATGACAAATTAAACGGAGGAAAACTTTATGGTAGAGTTAAACTAATGAAACTACCAAAAGATAAAGACGTTTGTGATCTTAGAGGTCAAATAAACGAATACATTGTAGAAGAAAAAGAATGAAAGACATAAAAGAAGTTGCAGAAGACATAAGAAATGTCTTATCAATAAGACGAAATGAGTTAAATTTAACTTTTAAGGAAGATGGTCACGAATATACCATGTCTGATATTGATGGAAAAATAAGAAAAGATTTTCCATCCGTATCAAAAGTAATGAAACTATTTTACGATGAGTTTCCGACAGAACAGGCTGCTTATAATAAAGCAAAGGGGGACTCATATGTTATGCAAACATTACTTGCAGAATGGGCTGAAGAAGGTAAAATATCTACAAACATGGGAAGTAGAGTTCACTACGAATTGGAGATAGAAACAATTAAAAGACACAAGTTAAATAAGGTGGTTAGACAACCACTTTATGAGTGCGATATGAATATGATTATGAAAGGTGATCGTATGATTAAAGCTGGTTATAGATTTTTAAAATTAATGGAAGAAAGAGGTGCGGTATTAATTGACACAGAAATTGTTTTAGGTGATCCCGAACTTGGATACGTAGGACAAGGAGATACTTGCTGGTTGATTTTAAATAAAGAAAAAACTGGTTTTGGATTTATAATAACCGATTATAAAACAAACAAAAAGAAAAACATGGAAACCAATGATTATACAAAACCTATGAGAGAACCTTTTAAACATTTACCTAATAATGCTCTTGGTCACTATAACACACAATTACCTCTCTATGGTAAGTTATTGTTAAAGATGTTAAAAGGGACTAAATATGAAAACATTCCGTTATTGGGTTGTATAATTATTCACTTAACAGATGAACAAGATTTTACAGAATATCGAGTAGAAAGAAAAGTTATTGATACTATATTAAATATGGACATCAAAGAACGTTTGTTGACAAAATAAATAAAATAATTTATAATTTAATATGAAACCAGAAATAACAATCGCATGGTGGTATAATACTACTTGGGACAAAGAAGGAGAAAAAATAAAAATAAAATATAAAACAAAATGGAAGAAATCATCAAACCAAAAATAAATCTAAGAGAACAACCAACAGTTGATTGTGAGAAGTGTGAATCAATTTATTTTAAAGAAGTGACTATTTTAAAAAAAGTATCAAAGATATTGACAGGTAGTCCTGAAGACACTATTGTACCATTCCCAACATATATGTGTAATGAGTGTGGGAATGTTAATGAAGATTTTAAATTATTTGATAAGTGATGGAAATAGGTAAAATGACAATTAGTCAAGTGTATCCCCACCTCAAAACTGTGGCACTTGCTTATGGATTAAGATTAAACAGGGCTAAAGAGTTTAAGTTCGCAAGAATTGTATTAGCAAACCTTTATAGTAGAGAATTGGTATGACACACAAAGAATTTTATATTTGGTTAGAAGGATATCTTTATGGTAAACTTGAAAATAAGCATATTGATATAACACCAATAGTTGAGAAGATGGGTGAAGTAAAAGATGAACCAAAGTTTGGAATCGCTGAACCTTATAGAGTACCTATACCAGTAAACCCATTCCCAATTAAAGACGATCCTTATAAACCGCCATACGAAGTATATTGCGGAGATAAAACACAATTAAATGATTAAAAAAATCATACATTTTTCGGATTTACATATTCGATTGTTCAAAGACCATAACCTTTATAGGTTAATACTTGAAGATGCAATCAATCAGTGGAGAGAAATTAATCCTGATAGAATTGTATTCACGGGAGATTTAGTTCATTCAAAAAATCAAATGACACCTGAACTTATTGAAATGGTTAGTTGGTTGTTAAAAGAATGTTCATATGTTGCAAAAACAATTATCATACCTGGTAACCATGACTTCTTGGTAAATAATATTGAAAGATTAGATGCCTTATCACCAATCATAGATTCATTAAATAACAAAAATATTGTTTATTATAAAGATAGAGGTGTCTATGAAGATGAAAATGTTAGTTGGTGCGTCTATTCACAGTATCAAGGTAACATTCCACCTGAAATTAGTGAAGCAAAAGGTATAAAAGTAGGTTTATTCCATGGACCAATACAAGGTATGACTACAGACTTGGGTTATGACTTTGGTGATCATGCATACGACACAGAAAAGTTTGATGGTTTAGAAATCGTTTTATGTGGAGATATCCATAAAAGACAAGAGTTTAGTTTTAAAACAGGTAAAGGTTATATGATTGGATCACCAATACAACAAAACATTGGTGAGAGTATCAGAAATCACGGTTTCGGAACCTATGATTTCGAAAATAAGGAATACACTTATACCGATCTTGAAAACCCGAAACCTTTTTTAAAGTTTTCAATAAAATCTTTTGAAGACATTGAAAATGGAACTGAAGTTTTAAAAAATGTTTAACATTGATAAAAAATATAATTCTGACATACTTTTATATTGTGAAGTTAATGATATAAAAGATGTAAAATCATTTGTAACAAAATGTTTCAAAAGAGGATTTGATTTAGAAAAATACGGATTATTAGGAAAACCACTTAATGAAGGTGAAAAAGACTTAAAAACGGACGGAAAAGAAGAAAAACATGTAATAAAAGAAGTTATTGTTGAAAAACGGGTAGAAATACCTGTTGAAGTGATAAAAGAAGTAGAAAAAATAGTTGAGGTACCTGTTGAGGTAATAAAAGAGATAATAGTTGAAAAGGAAGTCATAAAAGAAGTACCTGTGGAAAAAATTGTGACAATTTATGACAACAGTAGTGAAACTGAACTATTAGGAAAAATCGAACAGTTGGATCAAAATATTTTCTACTTAAATGAACAAATAGAGTCAGAAAGGAAAATTTTTTCCACTAAAATAGAAGAAATGGAAAATAATTTCCAAAATACGGACAATAGCAAACTTCAAATGTTACAAAAAACAATAACAAATTTGAATGTTGAGATTAGAGAATTAAAAATAAAAAACAAGGATTTAGAAAATAAACTGTTAGAACAACCAAAAGAAAGTGATTTTACAAGAGCAAGATTTCATGGAAGTTCTAACCTAAACGAAGATTTATACAAATAATATGAATTTATTAATTTGGGCAATAGTTGCCTATGGAATGACAAACATTTTGGTTTACGGATCAATATTTAACGGATTAAGGCAAAAAATCCATAATTGGGGTAATAATGAATACGCACCATTTAACTTTTTTGGGAAGTTTTTATCAGATCTTATATCTTGCGTACTATGCACATCAACTTGGGTTGGATTCTTTTTATCTTTAGCATACTTCTCACCAAACTCAGATATTATTGGACTTAATAAAATTTTATCCGTATTCTTTGATGGTATGTTATCTGCCGGTTTTGTATGGGCAATAAATGCAATAATAGAATGGTTTGAAGAAAATCGACCAAGTAATAACAAGTAATAATAACTAATAATGGGAAAAGCAGCAAAGGCTCATAGAGCAAAAGTGGCGAAAAGAAACGCCAATCTGAAAGTACAAGAAAAAAGAATGCAAAAACTTTGGCAGGCGGCATTTGAAGAACAAATGGAAAAAATGAAAGAACAATTTGCGTCGATGTCAGGAGACACAATGTCAGGATTAACAGGATTATTACAAGATGAGGAAAACATACAAGGAGAAACAACACAAGAAGGATTCGAATCAACTGAACCTATTCAAGGAGAGTAAACCGTTTAATTATAGTATAATGACAAAAGATTTAGATTTTTCAAAGTTTGATAACCCAACAATCCAAGTTGTTTGGGAAGACAATAATGAAAATTTTACCCAAGATAAGATTAAGAGTGTTAAACATTACTTTCAAAAAAAGTATAACACAACAAATGTCAATGTAATAACAAAGGTTAAAATCGAAAAAGAAGAGGGTGAACAAACAGTTGATGTCTCTGTGAATATAATGGACACAAATTACCAAATTGAGCTACTCAAACAGTTTATTACTGGTAAAAACTATGACAAACATTTGGATGCAATTTTAAACCATAATAAAATGGTTGAAAACAAAATGCAAGAAACCGAAACGGAGAACGCAGTTTTTAAGAAGTGGTTTATAAAAAATATCGAGTTCTCAAATTTTCTTTCTTATGGTGAAAACCAAAAAGTTGATTTTGAAAAAACAAATGGACTGACAGTTATCGAATCAAACCCACCTAACTTTGGGGGTAAAACTGTTTTATCGGTGGATTTACTTTTGTTTTTATTCTTCAATGAAACAACAAAAACAACAAAGGCTGAAGAAATCTTTAACAGATTTACTGATAAAGATAAAGTAACTGTTAAGGGTGAAATTGTTATCGATGGTGAAGAATATATTATTATTAGAAATATCGAAAGAAAGTTATCTAAAAAAGGCGAGTGGAATGTTAAAACAGAGCTAGACTTCTTTAAAAAACTATCAGACGGAACACTTCAAAACTTCACAGGAGAACAAAGAAGAGAAACTGAAAAGTTCATTAAAGAATCTATCGGAACAAAAGAGGATTTCTTGATGACTATATTAACTACCGCAACAAACCTTGAAGAGTTAATCGATTCAAAACCAACTGCGAGAGGTCAGGTACTTTCAAGATTTATGGGTCTTGATTTTTTAAGAAGAAAAGAAGAAGTCGCAAAATCAATATATTCTGACTTTTCAAAATCAATGTTATCAAACATCTATAACACTGAACAATTAAAAACAGATAACGAAAACAGTGAAACAAAAATAACTGAACTAAAATCTAACATTGAAACGTATAGACTTGAATTGATAAATATCGATACAAATCTAACAAAGGGTAGGGATTATCGTGATGATATGTTAAGAAAAAAACATACCGATATTGATGTTGAGTTAAGTAGAATGAACCCAAGTCAAGTGAAACAAGAGATTGAAGGACATGAGTTTCAAATCGAACAAACAAGATTGAAACTTAACGAGCTCAATGTCGTTGAACCAAAAGAATTCTACAAAGAAGATGAACACGATAAAGTAAAAGAAGAATATAACAACGTATTTAAAGAGAAGGTTCAATTGGATACTAAAATATCTGAGATTGAAAAATTGAAATCTGAAGTTAAAGGTGGCATCAAATGCGAACATTGTGGAATTGACTTGATGAATGCTAGTATAACACAATTAAAAATATCAGAACTTGATGGTTATATTAGGCAAAAAGAGGAAAAAGAAGGATTAATGACTGTTTTAACAGGCAAAGATAAGGGATTCGTTGAGATTAAAAGACAGTTCGATGAGTATGAAAAAAACAAACTTATCAAGGAAAAACACGAAGCAACTATTGAAAATTACCAGTTAAAAATAGGAGGACTTCAAACTAAGTTAACCGAATATGATAAGATGCTTGATAAGATTAAAGCAAATGAACATATTGATTCTATGTTAATAAAGGCTAATTTGAGACTTGAAGAACTTGATAGACAAAAAACACAAAAACAAAATCAGATTAATAGTGACGAGTATTCTATCAAAACTTTAGAAGAAAAAATTAAAACAAACCTAAATAACATTATTAAAATTTCTGAAGAACAAGAAAAAGAAAAAATATATAAAATATATTTGGAGGCTTATGGTAAAAACGGTATTTCTAAAATAATAATGAAAACCATGATACCACTTATTAATTCTGAACTTCAAAGATTAATGGAAGAAAGTGCTTATTTCAAACTACAAATTCAAATTAACGATAAAAATGAAGTTGAATTTACTATGATAGATAACGGTACAGGAATTGAAAAATTAATGTCATCAGGAAGTGGATATGAAAGAACAATCGCATCACTCGCTTTAAGATCAGTATTGAGTAAGATATGTAGCCTTCCTCGTCCCAACATTATTGTTTTTGATGAGGTGTTTGGAAAAATATCAAATGAAAATTTAGATATGGTACACAATTTCTTTACGGCAATTAAAGACTTTTTCCCGACAATATTAATTATAAGTCACTCTACAATTGTTAATACTTGGGGGGATAACACTATCAAAATAGTGAAAGAAGATAATATATCAAAAGTTTTTCAATAAACTAGTGACCAATTAGAATTTTATTCTTATATTTGTATAAATAAGTGTAAAATGACAAATAAGAAAATTTTGGTTAGGGATTTAGTTATTCATTTAAAAAAACTTGGGTTTGCTAAACACCTTGTTGATTATATCAATAACGAAATTCCTTTAACCATATTCCCTATTGCAAATAGAGAAGGTTTAACAATAAATGAATGGGTTAAAGACGTTGAAGATGATACAAAACAACACACAGTATTAACAACCACTAGGTTGTCTTATGATGGTGTTAAATCATTTTTAGTTTATAGGTTTAATAAAATTTTATCTTTATATAAAGATGCAAATATTAAAGTACTTAAAATTACTGAAGTAACAAATAATGATGAAGTAGAAGGTAAATCTTTCGATGCTATATTTGAGTTTAATGGTAATATTGTAATCATAGAAATAAAAGTAACACAAAGTGATACAGGGTTTACTGGTGCTACACATACAACATCAAAGGCTAATACTTATCTTTTAATTTCCTTAAAAGTTAACAGAAATAAAAAAGTAATAGTAAATGAAAAATATATTGATGGTTTGTTCGCTATGATGATTAATTTAGAAAAAACAGAATGGAAAGGAGAACCAAAAAAATCAAGTAGCTTCACTTCATTGAAGTTATCATCAAAAGATAATCATGATGAGAATATTATTTGTGGTAAACTCAAAAAAAATAAAGTTAATAAAAAGATAATTTTTGAAAAAATATGAATGAAGTAATATTGGGCAACGCTGTTGAAGTATTAAAAACTTACGAAGAAAATACATTTGATTTAACTGTAACATCCCCACCATATGATAATTTAAGAACTTACAATGGTAAAATAAAAGATGAGGTAACATATGAGGATGGTTTTTCATTCCCATTTGTTGAGATGGCTAAAGAATTATATCGAGTCACTAAAAAAGGCGGTGTAGTTGTTTGGGTTGTTAATGATCAGGTGAAAAATGGTGGTGAAACGGGAAGTTCATTCAGACAAGCACTTAAATTTATGGATATTGGTTTTACCTTATACGATACTATGATTTACCATAAGAATGGTGCCCCCTTTCCTGAAACAGGTAGGTATTCTCAAGTATTTGAATACATGTTCATCCTATCAAAAGGTAAACCTAAAACTGTTAATCTACTTAAAGACAAACCTAACAGATGGGCAGGACATAGTAACTTTGGGGATCCGTCAAAAAGAGAAAAAGATGGAAATCTTAAAAAGGTGGATAAGTTTGTTGTGTCCGAGTTTGGGACAAGATATAATGTTTGGTATATAAACAACGGAAAAGGGTTTTCAAGTAAAGACGATTTAGCTTTCCAACATCCGGCAATATTTCCTGAATCTTTAGCTGAGGATCATATCCTATCTTGGAGTAATGAAGGAGATTTAGTTTTAGATCCAATGTGTGGTAGTGGTACTACTTTAAAGATGGCTAAACTTAATAATAGAAATTATATTGGTATAGATTTAAATGAAGAGTATGTTGATTTATCTAAAAAAAGAGTAGATAATTTATTACCATATACAGAAGAAGAACCAAACCCAAAAGTTAAGTTTATTCTATCTAAAGAAGACGCTTTACTAAAAAGAAAAAACAATAAAACACTTAAATAAAATATTTATTAATGAATTATGTTTGGTGTTAGTGAAAAAATTTATAACTTTGTATTATATATTAAAAACAAATTGATGCGTAAAAAACAACCAAAAAAAGATCCCTCTTATATGTTATTTATATTTGGTGATTTTGATGAACAAGAAAATTTGGCAACAAATTTGTCCTCACAACTTTTAACAATCGTTAGTTCCCCCTTTTTAAAATTCACACATGGTGAGTATGGGGTTGTATTTCATTTTAGAAGTAAAGAATTATTCTCAGACTTAAAGGAATACATTGACATGACAATGTCTGAAATAACTGAACAGTATTTTTTAATGGAGGCAACAAAAAATATTGACATAAAGATGCCTAGAAAACTTAAGAAAGATTTTTTAAATATAGACGGAGAAATAAAAAAAGAACAAAGTAAAACAGGAGAAATTAATGTAGAATTAAAATTAAAAGAAAGAAGAGAAGAATTAAAAAATTTTACGTTTGAGTTTCTTTTACCTGCGGACTTCAATCAGATGGTTATGAAAAAAGAACCGGAAGAGATACCAACGGTAGATGAAATATTAGACAAAATATCAGAGAAAGGAATAAATTCATTAACAGAGCAAGAAAAAGAGATTTTAGACAATTATGGAAAGAGAAAAGATGGAGGACATTAAGTCGTCAAACCCACTCAATCAAGATGAGATTCAAATCTATTTAAAAGAAATTAGAAAATATAAAGTTATGACTCCCGAGAGAGAGAAAACTTTATCACAACGCATTACATCTAACGATTGTAGCGAAAAAGAAAGAGAACATATCTATAAAGAATTACTTGAAGGTAATTTAAGATTTGTTATAACAGTCGCAAAACAATATCAAAATCAAGGAATAGATTTGGCAGATTTAATTGCTGAAGGTAACTTTGGGTTAATGAAAGCCATTAAAAACTTTGATTGGACTAAAAACAATAGATTTATATCTTATGCTGTTTGGTGGATTAAACAATCTATTCTACAGTCTCTTAATGAAAATTCAAGAACAATTAGACTCCCCGTAAATGTTGTACAAGATATGTACAAAGAAAAAAAGGAAAATGAAAAGACTAATAAAGAGTTGTCTGATAAATTTGCAACATTACCTAAAATCATAGATTTAGATATGCATATTAATGAAGATGGTGATACCCTTATTGATGTTATTAAAAATGACAATGTTGATTCACCTGATGAAGTTTTTTCCACTAAAGACGCTTTAAAAGAAAAAATGATGAATATCATGTCAATCTTGGATGAAAGAGAGAGACTTATTGTTGAGGATTACTACGGTATTTCAGGGACACCAAGAACTCTTGAGGATATTGGTTCTGATTTTAGTTTGACAAAGGAGCGTGTAAGACAAATTAAAGAAAAAGCTTTACGCAAACTAAGAAACGAATGTTCAGATTTATTTGAATATTTATGATAAAAAATTTGGATAATACAAAAAATCACCATATATTTGTATCACAAACGTTGACAGTTAACTAAACGTTTGTCGGGAAACTTACTCCTGGGGTCGTAAGTCGTCGAGACGCCGCGGTTAGTGTGTCGGGTTTAAAATCCTCGAATCGTACCGAAAAAATTTAAAAGGGTGGGTTTTTCTCACCCTTTTTGTATTTATATGATATGAAGTTATTAAACCAGTTGAAGAATTTAATCATTAACGAAACGGGAAGAAGAGAATCCGACGGAACCACCCTATTTTCAAAAGTTATAGATAATAAATTAATACAGCTTAAATCAACATACCACCAAAGAAAAGAAAGGTTCGGAGGTGATACGTATGATGAAATAGTAGATAAATACCAAGAATTTTTAGACACTAGAAAATCTAAATTTGCTATTGAACCAAGACTTGCAGTTCCTGATACTATGATAAGAACATTATTTTCAAATAATGTTGAAAAAATTTATGATTCATACGAAAAAGAAAATCCACAAAATAATCAAATTATTTTTGTCCACAGAAGAAAAGAAAATGAGGATAACAAAAAATTTAATTTTATGGAAGTACTATTTAAAAAAAAAGGTAATTTTTTTAGTATTATTACTTCTGCGTTTTCAGACGACGGAGAATTTTTAAAAACTAAAAACGAAGAAAAAAAGTCTAATAGAATAAGGTTAGAACAAAAATTCATCAATGAAATAAAAATCATTTATATTTAAAAAATGGGTTGAACCGAGATTACCCATACAACTCGGCGGAAGGTGCCTGAAGACACCAGGGTGAAATTCCCCAATTTTATTTATATGGTAAAATGAAACTACCCCCTTCATTGGTACCAATGAAGGGTTTTTTATTTATCTTTAATATTTATTAACTATAATATTATATTATGAAAGAAAAATTTTTACCCTGGTTTTTATTGTTTTGTGCTTTAGGTTTATCGGGCACGGCAGCATATTATAGTGTCGTTGGTTTATCGATAGTCTTTGTTGGTGTTGCTTTGCCGGTTATAATAATGGGGTCATTCCTTGAAATTTCTAAGATAGCTATTGCAACATATTTACATGACAAATGGAAAGAAACTTACGGAGTATTAAAGTTATATTTAACAATAGCACTTGTGACTTTGTCACTGATTACCTCACTTGGAATATACGGGTTGTTGAGTACTGGATTTCAAGGCAACATAGCAAAACTTGAAATAAATGAAAAACAAGTCAAAAATATTGAAGTAAAAAAGAAAAGATTTGAGGAAGTCAAAGACGAGTTGACTAAAGAAAAAAATACATTAGACGGAGATATAACCAAACTAAGAGATGGTTTATCAAATAACACAACCACCCAATCTGTAGATAATAAAACAGGACAAGTAATCACAAGGGCTAATAATGCCAATAGAAAGTCATTTGAAACTCAATTATCTCAAGCACAAGTAAGACGAGATACCATAGCAAAAAGAATAGATAATATGAATGATAGTATAACTAAACTAGATGTTGATATTTTGAATATGGAATCGGAGGAAATATCTGGAAGTGAATTAGGTGCTTTAAAATATGTTAGTGAATTATTAGAATGGAATATTAAAAGAGTTGCAAATTTATTTATATTGATTTTAATTTTCGTATTCGATCCGTTGGCAATTACTTTAGTTATTGCAACAAACCAGGCATTTAAAGGAAAAAGAAAAAAAGATGATTACACCGTAAATACACCTGAATACACAGTAGTTACCCCTCAAGTTACCCCTCAAGTTACCGAACAAGTACCGACTGAGCACCGAACAAGTACCGAACAAGTTGACGTAGATGAATCAGACAAATTAAACCCAACACAGGAGTTATTAGAATACTTAGAAAAAGTTTTAGATGAAAATTATAAAGTATCAGAAATAACAAACGAAACACCAATAAAACCAACTGAAGAAGAATTACTTAAATTAGAAAATTTATTATTAGAAAAAGAGGAAAATAAAGAAGAAGAAAAAATAGAAGAATTTGTAGTAGAGAAAAACCAAACACAAGAATCTAAACCTAAAAAATTATCATATCTTAATAGAGACGGTTATGGGAAATCTTTACGAATTAACAGATTTTAAAGAAAAAGGTGTAAACCAAAATAAAAAACAAATTATTTTAGCAGACACCAGGAGAGATTATAAAAATTATATCAACGCATTAAAGTACAGATATAATAAAAAAAATCCTTACTTACCAAACTATGTAATATCTAAAAATGGAGACAGGTACGAGATAATGAGTCCTGAAAAATACTCTGAGTTTATGAAAGATATCGACATAGATAAAAATTCAATAATTATTAGTATAGAAAATAACGGATGGTTAAAAAAAAATCCATTGGATGAAACGTACGTTAATTGGATTGGTGATATTTATAAAAAAGAAGTTTACGAGAGGAAATGGAGAGATTATTTTTTTTGGGACACTTATACTAAAAAACAAATGGAAAGTCTAACGCAATTGGTTAATGAACTTTGTGAAAAATTCAAAATACCAAAAGAATGTATAGGACATAATGTTAAATTTGATGGAGTCGAATACTTCAAAGGTATAGTTTCAAGAAGTAATTTTAATTTTGATTATAAAGACGTTAACCCTTCTTTTAATTTTAAAAATTTTAAACAACTATTAGAAAATGATAAATGAATATGATGAAATAAAGGCATTACTTAAAAAAACTAGAATGCTTATGGAGCAACCTGAGGCTATTAACCTAGCCAAAAGTATTGAAAATAAAATAGATGATGATGAAACTGAAATGTCATCTGAAGTAAATACTGATGAGGTTAAAAGAGATAAGAGTAAGACATATAGGATTTCTGGTGGACTTTTATCTTTACACGGGAAAGAAAAAAGAGATTTAGAACTAACCACAGAAGAAAAAACCGCATTTCAAGAAACTATGGATGAATTCGTAGAGGACGTTTCTGACTTATCGGATTTTGGGGTTTTAAATATGTACCAAAACGAAGTTCAGTGGAGCGGGAAAGTGATTGACTTTGATCTAGAGTTCTTCTTTTCAATTGGAGAAAACAATGGTGTATATATAAATGGAGATATGATTAAATTAGATGAAAAATTAACTGAATTAATTGGTAAATTAACAGGATTTTATGAAAAGTTTAAATCAAAATGGGCTAAAGTTATATCTACTAGAAAGAAAACAATACAAAAACCTCAATAATATGGAGACAGTAAAAAAGTATTATAAATATGTATTAGGTGGTATATTATTTATCGCTGTTTTATATTTAGTGGTTTATTTGGCAACACCAAAACCACAAATGTCCGAATTAGACAAATATAAATTGGAAGAACTAAACAAAGAGATACGCACTTTAGTCGAAAGTCAAAAAAAATTAGATTCACAAATAGAATCATATAAAATAGAATTGAATAAGATAGATTCTACTATCGCTAAAGTTAAGAATCAAAAAATTACCATAAAAGAATACTATAAAGAAAAAGGTGAAGAAATTGATAAAATGACAAAATCACAAATAGATAGTTTATTACATAAAAGATACAATTATTAAAAAAATGAAAAAAATATTTTTTATTATCGCATTACTTATTTCTTTTACTTCGTTTTCACAAAAAACAGTAAAAGATACAAATGAAATATGTATGCCATATACTGTAGCTAAAAAAATTGCATTAGATTTAAATAGATTGGATTCTATCACAAAAGTCTCTAAATTAACAGACATTGAATTAATTGAAACAAGAAAAAAAGTGGATTTAAAAGATTCTATAATCACAACTTTTGAACAAAAAGAAACTAATTACAAATTACAAATAGAAAAAGAAAACGAAAAATTTAAAATTGTTGATGATCAAAATAAAGATTTAAGAAAAGACATCAAAAAGTTAAAAGTTAAAAATACAGTAATTGAAATTGTTGGTGGTTCCATTATAACCATATTATCCGGTGTTTTAATATTTAAATAATGGCTTTAACTAACGCAGAAAAAAAAGAAATTGAATTAACTATTAAAAAAGAAATAAAAGACTTTTTAAATGCATCTACATTAAAAAAATTTGAAGATAATATCATTGACAAGATAAAATCTGAGTTGAGTAAAGGTAATTTAAGAGGCGATATAAATGAAATTATTGTTCATATGATGTCTGAGTTTTATTATTTAATGTGGTCTAAAAAGAATCAATGGCAAACAACTCTAAAAAATAAAAAATAATGGATATTAATAAATTAATACTTGAAGCTCTAAAAAAGAAAGTAGAGAATAAAGAAAGCACAGGTGCTGTTTCTGCAGGAGGTTTTAACACTAAATTAAGTTTGTTTGCTGATGACGATACCGCAAGATCGGAATACAAAAAATTACCAAAAGAAGAGGGAGAGTTTAAAGAAGTTACTTCATCATCTTCGGCAGGTATTTATGATGCGCCTGGATTTGAAGATGTTAAAATGAGAGGAAATAACACTATAGGTAGGGGAAGGTCTTTTAAAGTACCACAAATTAAAGGAGGTGGGTTTGTGTCTATTAATAAAAAATGTAAAACATTCCCATATTGTAGTCAAGGCAATAGTAAGGACAAACTCGTAAAGGTTAAAAAAAAGTCATCATCAGTAAATGAGGCGATTCATAATGTATCATTAAAAACTGGATTAACTGTGGAGGAAATAAAAAATATCATATTAAATAAAATAAATGGTACTTTATGAAGTAGTTGATATTTATTAATATGAATAGAGAGGTAAATAATATTATTGACAAAATTATTTCAGAGGAATTTGGTAATAGAATCAATATTATTAAAAATAAAATTTTTGAAGACGTTAAAATGAAAAAACAAATTTGCTCAGAATGTGGATCTAAAAATATGTATGAAAATGAATGCAGGGAATGCGGATCAATGTATGAAGGAGATATCCAAGAACTAGTAGGAATGGATGATGGACACCCAAGATTCGGTAAAAAAAGATTCAAAAGCCCAATGTCTGTTGAAGATATTGAAAAATTATTAAGAGGTGACGATAAAGACGATGATGATAATGATTCAGAAAATGTTAGAAAACACGTAAAAAGAAAAAAAGATTTGGAAGAAAAAGAATGTACCGAATATGAGTACGAAATAAAAGAAAAACTTTACGGTAAACAACACAAATTAGATAAGAACAAAAATGGTAGATTAGACAAAGAAGATTTTGCAATGTTAAGAAGACGTAAAGAAAAAGAAATTGACGAAAAACTTTATGGAAATCAAAAAATAATCGATAGAAACAAAAATGGAAAAATCGACAAAAAAGATTTCGAAATGTTAAGAAATGAATCTATGTATAGTTTAGTTCTTGATGGTAAAAAACACCTTTTTAAAGAAAATGAGATTATTGATATTATTGAAAATATTGTTTTGGAGGAAAAAAAGAAAAAGAAAACAACTAAAAAAAGTGTAAACCCTATAAAATTAACAAAGGCAAATCAAGATAAGTCTAAAAAAGAAAATGACGATTATATTGACAGCGTTGTTAAGAAAATGAAAGATTACCTCAAAGGTGGTTCTAAAGGTGGTTATGAGATGAACCCAAAACATTTCCCTAAAGGTAATGGTGAATTAGCTAAGATGTCTAAAATGGCTTATGTACCTTCAGATGCTGTTGGTGAGTATATAGACAATTTTACGGCTGCAGGGTTGGAAAATTTAGATTATGATGAAATCCATCCTGACGAAAAATGGGTGGAAGATTTAACTGTAGGTTCATCAAGAACAGGAAATAACCCTGAGTGGGCAAATGCGGTAGAAACACCAACAAACCAAAGAAGAAACAAAATAAGAAAAGATAACTTACTCGCTAAAATAAAAAGAAAGGCTTATAATAAATCTGCACAACCCGTTTTATCAGACAAAAGTGGTTCCGAAACTGATAAAGCATCAAAAATAATGATGAAATTAGAATCAAAAGAAGAACAAAAAGTTATTTCTGACATTGAAAAAATGAAAGATTTAATTTCATACGGTAAAAAAACACAATAAATTAAACTTCATTTTTAATTAGACCCATGTTATTATTTGTTATATGAATACAGATAATAACATGGGTCGTTTTTTTGATTGGTTAGCCAAACCAATGACTCAAGATGATATCACGGCTTGGTATCTAGCAAATAATATTACTCCGGAACTTACAGAACTATTCAGAGACTTTTGTTTATCCTTTTTAAATCTTTTAAATGAAACTTATTTAGGTGATGATACCGAAGATAATAAAGAAACAAAAGTGGGTATGACAAATGAACAAAAGTTAAATCACTTTAGGTGGTGTTGGAATAAAACCATAGATAATTTTAAAAAAGAAAATATAAAATTCACTTTTAATGAAACCGATTTAGAGTTTTTTGAAGGTTTCTTTTTTGAGGTTTTTTATTCACAAAATGAATTAAAAATTAAAGATAATATATATACTTTTTTTAGACAGATATTCGATAATAAGTATAAAAAAACAAAATCAGATATTGAAATTTTTACTGACATATATAAAGTACTTGAAAGATCACTTAAAAATTAGTATATGTTATTTACAAATGAGTTATAATTTTTATTATACTATAAAAAATAAAAAATAATTTTTTAAAAAATGAAAACACTTGAACAAATAAAAACATTGGTAGAACAATTATCGGCAGAAACAACTAAATTTTTTGATAAGGGAAATAAATCTGCAGGTACTAGAGCAAGAAAATCGGCTCAAGAATTAAGAGAACTTATGCAAGTTTTAAGAAAAGAAATTTTAAATCATTCTAAAGAAGAAAAAAATGCTTAATAATCTCGCACCTTTTTTTGGGTTCGTATTCGTATTTTCAATCGTAGCTATTTTAAAATTAGTTTTTGATTTTATAAGAGCTATTTTTTCGGATCCACCAAAACCTTTTGAAATAAATAAATGGGAAAGAATAACATATGGTTTATTTGTTTCTTATATAATAACATACTTAATATATTAAATAATGGTTTATAGCGAATTTATTAGTAAGTGCTCAAAATATTTAAAATCTGTTAGGGTTTTAAAAAATTATATTAGTTTTGATATGACTTTCCCATCAACTTGGTTGATGTTAAAAAACGTACCACAAGGATTAGAGGTATTGGAAAGTGAAGGACAAGAAGGAAATCCAATATATTCTATTGTTTGTGAAAATAAAAAAGAATTAATAGATAGAATAGAAACAATAATTGATACAATTATTAAGACAAACATAGAAAGAGAAGAAAAAGAAAGACTGTTTAAAAATAAAGTACAAGAACTTAAAAATATTTTTGAAAAAGAAAAATTGGAAAACCTTAAAGGTTTAAAATTTGATATTGAAGAACTTAATAAATTTATTGAAAATGAGCAAAAAGAAGTCGGTAGCGGAGTTACAAAGCCAGCTGAATAAACTTAAAGAAGAGGTTATTATAACCGAAAAACAAAACGAGGATTTAAAAGTTAGGTTTAGCGAAGAAATTAAAAAAACAAAACCTGAAAATATAAAAAATACCATATTTGTTGAAAAAAAATACACATTATGGGAGAGAATGAAGAAAGTTTTAGGGATAAATTAATAAAAATGGCTCAGATTGTTGAATTATCTGAGGATGTATTTAAGCACTCTAAAAAAATTACAATTAATATTGATTTAGATGAAAATGAATTTACTAAGATAAGTAAAAATTTAAATAAAGACATAAAAAACGAAACCGCAATAATTTCAATAGGAGAAGTTGAATTTATCTTTTTGAAAAAGTAGTTTTTAACCTGTATAACCTTTTTTTATTAAAACCTTTATTTTCCATAATGTCATATAACCACTTTCTTTGTGCGTTAGAAACATCTTTAACAAAAAACGCGTCTGATCTTGAATTATTAATAAAATAATCTTGCATTGTTTCTAACAACCTCTCAGATTCTTCTTTATCTTTAAGTGAGAACATAGAAACATCTTCATCTATTTGAATACATAGTTTATTATTCAGAGTGAAGATACTTTTTAAATTTTTATCGTTACAGTATGTTTTTATTATATCTGAAAACTTTATTTTTTTTTGGTTTTGCCAATCAAATATAGTTTCTTCTATTTTATATTTTTTAATTTCTAAAAAAACATAATCGGGATCTTCTAAATTTACTGGATTATTTCTACCTAAATCATCTGTTAAAAATAAACTTTTTTGAATCTTTGTTTGATTTGTTAGTACCGCAATTTCATAATCACACGGAGTTGCATTTTCAACCCGTTTCTCAAATAATATTTCATCATTATTTTCAACTAATTCTTTAAACCTATCAAGAGCTGTATTTTTATTTACATAATGTTTGATAATTTTTCTTTTTTTCTTATTTTTGAATAAAACAATTAAGTAATTTGGTTTCATGAAAAATTATTACGATATACTTGAAGTTGATGAGAAAGCTTCCCAAGATGAAATAAAAAAGTCATATAGAAAATTAAGTAAACAATATCATCCGGATGTAAACCCTGACGGAGAGGAAAAATTTAAAGATATTGCAGAAGCATATGATGTTTTAGGTGATGAGAATAAAAGAATTGACTACGATAATAGAAAAAATAACCCATTTATGGGTGGTATGGGAAGAGGGTTTGATGTTCATTCTATGTTTGAACAAATGATGAATGGTGGTAGAACACAAACAGCTAAAGTACCTGATAAAATAATAAATCTTGAAATAACACCTATTGAATCGTATTTCGGAGTACAAAAAAATATAAGTTACGATTACTTAGTTCTTTGTAATCCTTGTAAAGGTAATGGAGGTGAAAGATCCGTATGCGTTACATGTAATGGACAGGGTTATGTAATGAAAAGAATGGGAACCGGAATGTTCCAACAGATATTTAATATGTCATGTGATAGTTGCGGTGGTAGTGGTAGTGTAATAACTAAAAAATGTAATACTTGCAACGGACACGGAATGGTTAAAGAAAATGAGACATTACTTGTCACCATACCGAAAAATGTAGATAACGGAGATTTTTTAAGAATACCAACAAAAGGTGATTATGGTAGAATGACAAATATTCGAGGTGATGTTATATTAAAGGTTGAGTTGAATAGAAGTGATAATTTTGATAAGGTAGGTAAGGATCTGGTTTATACTTTAAAATTAAATGTTTTAGAAATTTTATCTGAAAAACAAATCACTCTACCACACCCTGACGGTAAATTAGTAATTAGTATGCCTAAAAATTTAAATTCTGATAAACCACTAAGATTGGTTAAAAAAGGATATAAAGATGCCACAGGTAGTGGTGATTTTTATGTAAAAGTAACTATCACTAATGATTATGAAATAAGTGATGACATAAAAAATAATTTAAAAGATTTATTAAAAGAAATTGTATAAATCTTTTACTATTTGTACAGTACCATAAATGGCTGCAAAAAAGACATAAATAGATAACGCGATTAATGATTTTTGTGTTAAATTTAATCCTTTTTTACATTGTTTACATCCTGTAACTTGTGTTGCTTTTTTCTGTTCCATGTTTATATTTTAATAAAGTTCAGTTTGAAAATAAATATTTAAAATACTATATTTGTAATATGTTAAGTTATATCGGAGGTAAAAGTAAAATTGGAAAGTGGATAACCCCTTTCTATGATAAAAACATGGAAACGTACTTGGAGACATTTGGAGGTATGTTTTGGTGTTTTTTTAATATGGATTTAAAGGAATATCCTAACCTAAAAAAAGTCGTATACAATGACTTTAATCCATTAAACTATAATCTATTTAAGTGTGTACAAAATCCATCTGAATTATTACGTGCAATAAATTCAATCGATTGTCAAAAACAAGGAGTAGATGTTACACCTGAAATTTATAAAGAACAATTTATCAGGTTTCAGGCTGAAGTTTTTAATGAAGGTTTCAGCATAGAACCTGGTGATTATGAAGTAGCGGCCAAATACGTTTATATTTTAACACAAGTATTCAGCGGATCAAAACCTGAAACCTCAAATTTTATTGATCTTAAAGGAAAATATAAATCAAAGTATCTTACTTTTAGAGATAAATTATCTAAACCTGATTGGGTGGATCACTTTTTAAAGATTACGGATATTGAGAACATGGATTTTGCCGAAGTAATTAAAAAACATGATTCACCATCAACCTATATTTATTTAGACCCCCCATATTGGAAAACTGAAAATTATTATTCAAACCACGATTTTGATAGAGACGATCATGAAAGATTGGCTAAGACATTACATAATGTTCATAGTAAATTTAGCCTATCTTATTATGATTTCCAGTTATTATCCGAATGGTTCCCTAAAGATAAATATAGATGGGAATCTAAAGAGTTTGCTAAAGCTGCTGCGGCTAAAAAAGGAACAAAACAAAATATGGGTGAAGAGATTCTTATAATGAACTATTAATTATTTTTTCTTATATTTGTGATATTTATATATTAAAATACAGTTATGGCTATTAGATTTACGAGTATTCTTAGAGACTTAATCATAGAAAGTTCAAGATTCCAAGTTTTATTTGACAAATATGTTAAACCAAATAAAGAAACAAGAAAGGGTATTATGCCATTTAATGTTTTATTTGAAATAATCGCAGCGGATCCAACATCAAGGGTTCCTGAAGGTATGGAAGCGAATAACGCAAAACCTGAAGATATGGAAAAAGTAAAAATTGGGAAATATACTCAATGGTTACTTAAAAACTTCACAACACCAAAAATTGATTTAGAGAGTGGTATTACCAACCCAAATAGCCCCGCAGTTAAACAGGCAATCAAAGAATATCAAGCATTATTTTTAGAAGACCTTTATAAGGTTACAGGTGACTTAATGAAATTCGAAAGGTTCAAAAACAGATTACCACAAGAATATAGAGATATTAATAAACTAACACCTGAAACACTTTATGATCAAGTAAAAGATTTCAGTTTAGAAAAAACTAAAGCAACTGCAGAAGAAAAGAAAGAAGCATCAACGACTTACGAACATCCAGGATCAGAAGAAGTTAAGAGATTTAGTAATTGGACTGTTGTTAAAATTTCAAACACAGGACAGTTAGGTAAAGACGCAGCATGTTTCTATGGTGGTTATTATTTAGAACCACAAAAAGGTGAAACAAGATGGTGTACATCATCACCTGGTCTTAATTGGTTTGATAGATATATTAAAGATGGACCTTTATATGTTGTTATTCCTAATTCACCAACTAAATTTACAGGAAGTATGGATATTGGTGAAAAATCAGGGCTTCCAGCATTGAGATACCAATTCCATTTCCCATCTAATCAATACATGGATCCTGCAGATAGACAAATTGATTTGGTTGACTTTTTAAGTAAACAAGACCAGGGGTTAAAAGAATACTTCAAACCTGAATTTATGAAAGGTTTATCACAAAATAACGGTAAAAAAGTTTCAGTTAATTATCCTGGAGATTCAGCATCTAAATTTATTGCACTTTATGGTTTCACTGAATTTTTTGATACCTTACCTGAAAACATCGAAAGACTTGAATTCACTAAAAAAGGTGGTGAACCATTTAGTTTACCTATACCTGAAAGTATTGGTAACTTTAAAAACTTAACGGCTTTACACTTAGTTGGGTGTGTTTCAGAAATACCAAAATCAATATGTAACTTAGACAAATTACAATTCTTATCTTTACCTGACAACCCTAATTTGAAAAAATTACCTACTTGTATTGCAAACTTACCAAGATTGACAGTTATTAACTTAAAGAATAGTAATTCAAGTAATGTCATTCCTGATGAATTAAAACAAAGAATAGATACTGACGATAATTTCCATCTATTCGCTTAAAAAACTTTTTTTTAATCAAAAATAATTATTATTTTTGTTAGAATAAAAATATTAAGTATGAGTGTTGATGTGGATATATATATGAGCAATTTTAAAGGGTTTTTCGAAAAGAACCCTGAACAGTTAAAACAATTAATTGGTAAAATAGATTCTGAAAAGTTTTTTAATGGTGTTAGAAGTATCGTGGAAGAAAACTCCAAAGAAGACGGAAAACCGCTAGAACCAACAAGAAATCAATTAATTAAGTTAATTTTAGATTTAAATGGCGAGACAAAAAATGTTGAAAAAGTTTTACCGTATATGCAACATCACATGGGTTTAATTTGTTTGAATTAGTAACATTTAATAAAATATTTTATGTCAGATATGACTGTCCTTTTTAAGGAAGAATACAAAAGGTACGAAACATCTATTTATCAAAACTTCAACGAAATATCAAAAAAAGATGATGAATCTGATATTTTTGGAGATCTATCAAAACTAAGGTTTGTGCCTAAACAAGGTATTTTTAATTATAAAACCACCGAAACCGGTGAAGAATCTTTTTTAAAAAACTACGGCAATCCCTTCGCAGCACCAAGAATGATAAGGAAAACCTTAGTAATTGAAGAAAATGAAAACAAAATTGCTTTAAAACTTTATACATATAGTTCATCAAGAGAAGAAGGTAAAAAATACTTTAAAGTAAGAAGAACTATCGACTATCTTACTTTTAATTTTAAACGAAAATTATTTTATTCAGGAACACTTAACCTCAAAAGAAAAAAAACAATTGGGGCAAAAATGTCAATTAATAAGACAGATATTAATAACATGGATGTTGTTAGAAAAATAAGTTTTATTGATGAAACTATCGAATCTGAACAAAATAAAAGAACAATTAATTGTCTAAGTATTTTTTTAAATAATATTATTGATAGGTTAAATATTGATGTTAAAACAGAAAATTATAATATAAGAAAAAAATATTATGAAGTTATTCTAAAAATATCAGAAATTAAATACCCTAATGCATTTGAAAAGTTTGTATCTTACTATACACCAAAAAAAGAAATCCAAAAGATTGACAATAATTTGGTTACTTGGTTTATGAAAAAACATGATTTAAAAGGAACTAAAATTAGAAATCTTTTAAATATGTATGAAAATATAGATATTGACGTAATTTTAAAGTTATACAGAATTTTTGGTATTGATTTATTCAATAAGATAAAAGATAGCGCGTTATTAACAAATTCAAAACAATCAATCTATGTTAATGGGTATTTTGATTATCATAACAAATATGATAATTTATCTAACTTAGAAAAACAAAATATTATAAAAATTATAAACACAACAAATGCTTCAGAAGTTTTAAATTCTTTAAGTGATCATGTAACATTTAAACAACAATTAAAAAAATATGGAGAACATGTTAAAATAAAGGCAAAAACGTATGATGAATACGTTACGGAACATAGTGAATGGTCGTCATTATTACAATCCTATAAAACTGGTGATGTTAACAGATACTATGGTGAGGATGCTTATCTAATTGAAAAACCAATTAATTATAATGAGGAAACTTACTATCCTGTATTACTTACAAAAACAGGTGAATACGAACTTGAATCATCCCACCAAAGCAATTGTGTTAGAACGTATAGTGAAAAAGCACATTGTTTTATTGTTTCTTTAAGAAAAGGTGAAAAAAATGGACATGAAAGAGCAACTATAGAGTTTCAATTTAGAAGAAATCAATTAGTAATAGTTCAAAAATTAGGTAGATTTAATAAAAGTCTTACACCTGAATGGACAACACCAGTTAATGAGTTGAGTGATTTTGCTAACTATCTCTATAGTAAAGATATGATAAAATTACCAATAATGACTAAACATTGTCGTAATGGTAAATCTATAACTAAAGTTGCTAAATTTGAAGATTTTGATAAAGTAAAACAATTAATACCTATTTGGGAGAATGAAGATGAAAACAGTAATAACTATTTACTAGATCATATTGCTGGTTATGATTTCTATGATGAATTACCTTAAAATGGACGATATTAGAGAAAAAACATTACCGGATAATGTTATTGATTTATATATTAAAAAATATAGTAATTATCCAAGTATTACAAGAACTAGAAATATAACATATGAAGGTTTAAAAACTTTATTTGAAAAAAATAAAAGATTATGGTTTGATAAAATAAACTTATTAGATTTAATTATTGAGCTTGAAGGTGTTATTGAATACGGTAAATTAATGATTTACTATTTAAGAAATAAAGATGAAAACGTATATAAAATATTTATATTAAACGAAGGTGTTGAAGATCAAACATATAGTCTTCTAATTACCGGATTAAAAAAATATTACACATTTAATTAATTATGAAAGTTACAGTAGTTTATACAATGAAAGGTTGCCCATTTTGTACACAAATAAAAGAAGAGTTTACAAAAAATAATATTTTATTTATTGAAAGGGATATTGAAGAATTTGAGGAAGAGTATGATGAGTTTGTTAAAGTTACAAATAATGAATATGTACCATCGTTAATGTTACTTACTTTAGATGAAAACGATGAACCATTTAATGTAAAATTATTAGCCCCCGATAGAGATTATGAAGATATCCACGAGGGCGTTAAAATGGTTAAAAACTATATGTTAGATTAATAACATTTCATGTCTAACAGATAAATCAGATAGTGAATAAGATTCAAAGTTAGAATCAATAATTAAATTAGTTAAGTCCTCACAGTCCGAAAATTTTTCAGAAAGATAGTCAACCTGAAAAGGAAACACATCCATAATAAGGGACTCTAACCATTTAGTTTTAACTATGTGATTATCATTAGATAAAACTAAATTAATATTTTCATTTGTTAAATCTTTTGTACGGATAGTACTTGTTATCGAAACATCAACTGATTTACTTATACCAAGTTTGAATAGGTGATCGGTTATGAATTTTAGTAATAATAAATAAGGTTTTTCATTATGCATAGTTTGTCCGTAAATTTTTTCTGAATAATAAGTTTCATTTGAAAAATCATGTTTAAATAATTCATACCCTTTGAAATCCTTTTCTAATATGTTTTTAACATCACTATATTGATTATCTAAACAATCAAAAAATATTATTTTTGAAACCTCATCAAGTTTAATATTAAAGTAAATTTTATTTTTTGCGTAATCATTTATTAATTTTTGTATCTGAGATATTTTTTCAGATTCTTTTTTGTTTTCTTTGTGTGAAATGTTTAATGGTAAATATTCAAATTCTTTACCGTAAACAATCATATCAAAAACTCTAATTTTTTTGGATAATTCTTCGTTGTAATTATTTAAAAAGTCTTGAAATAACTCCGCAACATTGATGATAGTTTCAGATGTTGTATAACCCTTAATAACAAAAAAATTCCTGACGTTTATTACTGATATATCAGTTTTTGCGTCAGGAAAAGATTCTTTTATTTTCAATACTATTAAATTTGCAAAAATATTACATAGGTTTGTACCATCTAAAAAATTGTAAACATTTATTGTACTCATAATTTTTATTTATTTGTTTATTTTAAAACAATCTTAAATAAAAAAAATTATACACTAAACAGTTGTTATTTTTTATTGTAATATTTTTCTACAATTTTTTGGATTGAACTTTTAACAGACTCGTTATTCTGCTGTTGTTGTGTGTTTACAACAGTAGTATTAACGTTTTGTGCTGGTTGTTGTTGTGCTGTGTTTTTGTTTTTACATCCGCATCCCATGGCTTAAATTTTTAATAGGTTTATGTTCTATATAAATATTTGATAATTATAAAATAATCATTTGTAAATAGAAAGTATTTATATTATATGTTTGTAGAAAATATCATAAAGAAAATATTAAAAGAACAATCCGAAGAATGGGTGGATATCACATCTGAGGATTATATTGATTTACTTAAATATGTAAATGGTGATGGGTCGTTAATAAAACGTTTACCTGACTACAGAGGGAAAAATATTAGAATAGTCGGTAATTTAGATTTATATAGGGCCGATTGGGTAAGTAACATTGACAGTATTGATTTAATACAGGGAGATTTAAACATTGAATCATCAAATATCAGTAACTTTGATAAGTCAAAAGTAAGAGGAAATTTTAGAAATTATGGATCTAAAATGTATCAGATTGAAAGACAAAAGATACTACAACAAAAAATACAACACCAAAACGAATTAAGACAGGAAGGGGCGTGGGATGTAGATGATGAAGAGTCTAACGAAACTGACGCTATATATGAATATCTTCTTGAAATTGGGGTTCCAACTGATTTAGAAGACGATGAAACCGACGAATTTGTAAGATTCGAGGATAAATATTTTTTATATAAAGAAAATTATAGACACTATGGAAAGGCTAGTGTATATACTTGGTTGGGTAAAAATCAATTTGAAAGTGAATATGTTGTTTATAGAGATGATATGATTCATAACGCAGCTGCTGAAAGTTTAAAAAATTTAATAGATGATTCGGGATATGAGTCATTTAGAGAGTGGGTTTGGGAAAATAATTTAGATCAAGACGAAGTTAGGGATTTTTTATATAACAATTACGAAGATGTAGTTAGAGATAGTCCAGAGGATTATGGTGTGGAAAAAGAACTTTCAGCACAACAAGAAAGATATGTTGAAATATATGAAGAAAAAATCGGTAGATTAAATAATAGGTTAGAAAATGAAGACTTAACTGAAGAACAAACAGAAGAAATTGAAGACGAAATAACAAATATTGAAAATATTATAGAAGAAATAAGAGAAAATCCTGAGGGTGATTACAACGAAGAATCAATTGAAGAAGCAATTGAAGGTTATGTTAATGAATATGCCGATAACTTTGTTTCTTACCTAAAAGATAGAGGGTTTTCACATGACTATATTTTAGAATTTGTTGATATTGATGGTGTTATTGAGGATATAATAAATTCAGACGGTTATGGTAATGTTTTAAATGGTTATGATGGAACCGATAACGAATATAAGGTAAACGATACTTGGTATCACGTTATGAGATATAATTAATAATTCATTTACAGTTATTTAAAATTCACTATTTTTTAATCAAAAGAATTTAATGAAAACTGACTGGTTATTTCAAGAACCCATTGATTTGGAACATAAACAATATGTTCTTTTAGATTATCTACAAAAATTAGACAAAAATTTAAATAATTTGAAATTGTATCCACAGTTTCAAGAAATATCTTTACATCTTGCAAGTATTAATCTTTTAATAGAAAAAGGACAATATCTTATTTTAAATAAACAATTAAAGGATCCTGACGATGAAATATTAATTTCAGATATAGTTTCTGTCGATTGTCCTTTATTAACTAAAGAAGAAATATTGGAAGTATACCACATTTGTACATACGCAACAGATAGACTAAAAGATTATTTTAATCATGCTAAAGCAATATGGGACATTGTAAACGATACTGTTTCAGTTAGCGTTGTACAAAACCCAAAAAATATAGAACCTAAACAAGGGTTATTTTTTTTGGAACACGGAGAAAAAACCTTACTATATGAATTTATTATTAAGCCGATTAAAAAGGGGTCACTTGAAACTAAATGTCAAATAAAAAAAATATGTGAATGTTCAAAAGGAGATTTTGATGAAAAATTAAAGGAGGTAAAAAAACCATTAATTAAAAATTTACAAGATGAAGATGTTCACAGCAAATTAATAGTTTTCACAATTAATCATAGTAATAATTACCCATTAAAAGAGACTCTTTTACCCATTGCTAAGAGAAAAATAATGAGTTACATGATACAGTCAAAAATTATTAGACATAAGAATTTGACAAGTAAGATATAATTTAATATTTTTTAAATAAAAAAAGTATGGAGACTATTAATCAAGATTTTTTAGAGCAATTAGTAAAAGAAACCCCTAATGACATGGAATTGGGTAAAAAAATTAGAAAAATGATAAGAGAAATCAAAGAACAAAAAAATGGGTTTTAACAAGAGATTTCTAAGTAAAAAACATATAATCCAAAATTTAGATAGGATAATGGAGTATCTTGATGTTGATGCGGTATTTACTACCGACGAATTCTCAAGAGAAGTTTATAGATTATTCAATCAAGGAAAATCAAAAGAAGAAATAATAAACTACATAAATAATAATAATGAAGATTAAATTAGAATACGTATGGTTAGATGGGTATAAACCGGAACCCAATCTTAGGAGTAAAGTTAAAATAGTAGAATATGATAAATTTAAAAACGCATTTTTAGACGGAAACTTCCCGGTATGGAACTTTGATGGTTCGTCAACCCTTCAAGCCAAAACCGGAAATTCAGATAGATTATTAAACCCCGTAAGATATTACACATCAAAAAAATTCCCTTTAGAGAACAACACAGTATATGTTTTATGTGAGGTATTAAACCCTGATGGGTTACCACATGAATCAAACAAAAGATCACAAATTACTGAAGGTTATGAAGACTTGTGGTTTGGGTTTGAACAAGAATATTTTATTCGTGAAGAAATTAACGGAAACATTTTAGGTCATAAAAGAAATATTCTCAAAGGACAGGGTGAATATTATTGTGGTGTTGGGCATAATGTTGTGGGAAGAAATTTTGTGGAGGAACATTTAGATATGTGTTTAGACTATGGGGTCGACATCACAGGAACAAACGCCGAAGTGGCTTTAGGACAATGGGAATACCAAGTATTTTCTCAAGGAAAAGAAAAAGGGGGTGATGATCTTTGGATGACGAGATACTTTCTATATAAAATTTCAGAAAAATACGGATACCACATAGAATTACACCCAAAACCATTATCACATGGTGAATGGAACGGTTCAGGTCTTCATACAAACTTTTCAACTAACTTGATGAGAAATGAAGGAAATGAAGAATATTTTATGGCACTATTCAACGCATTTGAATATAGACATGAGCAACATATCAAAGCGTATGGTTCACAAAACCACTTAAGACTTACTGGTGAATATGAAACACAATCAATAGATAAATTCAGTTGGGGGGTATCCGATCGTGGAGCATCAATTCGTGTACCACAAGATACTGCAAAAGAATGGAAAGGTTATGTTGAAGACAGACGACCAGGTTCAAACGCGGATCCATATAAAATTATTGGTGAGATAGTTAAATCTCTTGATGTTACAAAACAAATTTATGAAACAAAAATAATGATGACTAAAATTGTTAATACAGAAGATTTAAATGGTAAGTATAAAACAATAACAAGAGATGAGTTATTAGAAGTTTATCGTAATGATGATGAATACGTAGTGGACTCTGAAACAATGGACGGAAGTAATATACCTGTGGAAGAAATTAAATTTAACATTAATGCAAAATAAAGAACAAGTAAATCACCCAAATCATTATGGAGGTGAGTCAAACCCATATGAAGCCATTAAAGTAATAGATGCTTGGGGCTTGGGATTCAGTTTGGGGAATACCGTAAAGTATATCTCAAGAGCAGGGAAAAAGAATAAGGATAAAGAATTGGAGGATTTAAAGAAAGCATTATGGTATTTACAACACCATATAGATACACTTGAAAAAAAATGAAACATATTTGTTTTTTATTAATACTTTTTTTAACATCTTGTATTGAAATAATTGAAGATTTAAAATTAAATTCCGATGGATCAGGAACTTTTAAATATACAATAAATCTAAGCTCAAGTAAATCAAAAGTATCGTCAATATTAGCCTTAGACAGTTTAAATGGTGAAAAAGTACCTAAGGTTTCGGATATAAAACAAAAAATATCTCTTTTTAAGAAAACACTTTCCGAACAAGAGGGAATAACTAATGTTATTATTACTGAAGATTATAACAATTACATAATTAAATTTCAGTGTGACTTTAAAAACGTTGAGTATTTAGAAAGTGCCCTTAAAAAATCTATAAGTACTCAATATGATAATAATGATTATGACTATGATTGGATTTCTTTTAAGAATAGTACATTAATTAGAAAAAGTCCAGTATTTTATTTAGATTATATTAATCAGTTTAGTAAAATTGACATTGAAAAAATGAATGAAGGTTCTTATAATTTAATAACAAGATTTGCATCCAAAATTGATACTTTCGAAAACCTTCACTCAAAAAGATCTAAAAGTAACACGGCTCTTATGATAAAAGTTAGTCCCGATATGTTATTGATAAACCAAAACTTATTAGATAATAAAATTAAATTAGAAAAATGATAGAAACAGGAAAGATTATAAATGGTGATTGTGTTGAGGTGATGAAAACCTTACCTGAAGGATCTGTAGACTTGGTTGTTACATCACCACCATATGGAGTTGGGATGGATTATGATGTTTACGAGGATGACATGGAGTTCAACGACTACGTAGAGTTTGCAAAATCATGGTTGAGTGAGACTTATAGAGTTTTGAAGGATGACGGAAGAATTGCTCTTAACATACCTTACGAGATTAATAGACAAAAAAAAGGTGGTAGAATATTCTTTGTTTCTGAGATGTATCAACTAATGAAAGAAATTGGTTTTGGTTTTTTTGGTATTGTTGATTTAGAAGAACAATCACCACATAGAAGTAAGACAACCGCATGGGGTTCTTGGATGTCACCCTCAAGTCCATACATATATAACCCAAAAGAATGTGTTATTTTGGCATATAAAAAACACCACATCAAAAAAATAAAAGGAGAACCACAGTGGAAAGGAACACCAACAGAAATACAACAAGAAGATGGATCTATTAAGAAAAAAGTGGTTTATGATGAAAATGATAAGAAAGAGTTTATGGAACTTGTATTTGGTCAGTGGAATTACTTTGCAGACACTAAATCACTCACCAAGGCAACGTTCTCAATGGACATCCCAACCAAAGCGATTAAAATATTATCATACAAAAACGATGTAGTTTTAGATCCATTTGCTGGTTCGGGAACAAGTTTAGTTGCTGCTGAAATTTTAGGTAGAAGATGGATAGGTATCGAATTATCACCAAATTATACTGAAGTAGCAAATACAAGAATTGAATATTTTAAAAACTTAAAAACAGTTTCAGAAGAAATCCAAGATTAAGTCTTGGATTTTTTATTTTTATAAATATTTATATATTATGAAAATTATCATTACTGAAAATCAATTAAAACAACTTATTAAAGAATCGGGGATTAGAGATATTAATCAGATAGCTAAAAGATATAAGAAGGCAAAAATATACTTTCACCAAGATTTAGATGGTGTAACCACTGCAATTGCAATGAAACACTATCTTGAACAAAACGGGATTAAAGTTGTTGATTGTGAAATAATACAATACGGAACAAAAGAGTTTGCAATTAAGAAACCTGAAGGTGAGGGTGATGTGATGCCGGTATTGGTAGATTTTGCACACGGCAAACCAATGTTTGTAATACACACTGATCATCATGATAGTCAAGCAGGTGTTGAGGATGATACCGCAACAAGTTTTAGACATGCAAGATCCAACGTCGAAACAATATCAAAAGTAATTTCTCCTAAAGAAATATTTTCGTCAGATGATATATTGTTAATATCTACTGTTGATTCGGCAAACTTTGCAGTAAACAAAATAACACCTGAAATGATAATGAACTTTTTATATAAATTTGATAAAGATAGTTCACTACAAAAAAATAAAATGTTGATGGGTTTAGTTGTTAATAAACTTTTATTAGCTTATAAAAATAAACCTAAATTTATGGAAACTTTGGTGATGGATTCAAAACCATCATTATTAAGTATACTGAATAACATTAAAAAATTAGCAAAAGATTATAATTACCCAGATATTGAAACAATGACTAAAAACCAAGAAAAGTTTTTAGAAGATAGAACAAAAGAGGGGGCAATACAAAAAACTGATAATGTAATATCACAATTTGGACTTGGTAGTATGAAAGCAGGATCTTATGATAGGTATGTACCATTTAAACTTCATCCTGAAGCAGACTTTTTAGTAACAGGACTTGGAGGACAAGTTGGTATGGTGCAGGCGTCTTGTAACCCATTCAAAGAAGAAAGGGCGTTAAAAGGAATAAATTTAGGTGAAATTAAAGATCAAGTATTATTGGATTTTAAACCGGAACTTGAAAAACAAATACTTAATTTTAAAATAATTAAAAAAATAGCAGAAAGAGAGGCAACACCTGAATCGGTAGGATTCACATCAAGAGACATGATGGCATTATATGGAAAAATGCCGTCATACAATGCAGAAAAACAAACAATAAATGGTTATGACTTTTTAGAGGCAAATTCAGGAGGACATAAATGTATCACAAATATTTCAGGAATTAACTTTTTATATAGTGGATATGAAAGACCTTACACAAAAGATTTACCAAAAGAGACACTGCCAATAGCATATTATGATGGAAATAATAAATTTGTAATAGATATTAAACAAAAATTATTAAGATTTAGAAGTTTATCTGAAAAACAAATTACAACGGCAACAAACCAAATTAAAAGAGAGGGGGTTGACATAGATAAAATTATAAATGAAAAACCAGGAAGAACATACACCGATTTGGTTAAAGAAATGAAAGATAGGTTTGTTGATATATTAAACGATTTAATTGGAAATAATTAATACATCGACAACTTTATTGAATCACCGACTTTAATACCTAAACTATTACAAGTATCACCCTCAAATTCTAAAATAACATTCCCAAAACCATTATAATATTCACAAGACGACGAATCTTTACATGGTGGGCAATTAGAATTAATACTTTCAATAACATTATCATTAACCATAACAATATCTAAAGGTATTAAACAATCGTACATCCAAAACTGTTGTTCTTTTTTTTCTGGCATTAAAAAAACCATACAATCGAACCCATCAAATTTTCTTTTCATCATACCCCTCATAATTGATTCTGAGGTATTACAAACTTTACATTTAAATAGGTTATCGTTAATTAATAATTTCATATTGATAAATATTCAAAAAAAAATTAAAAAATGTGATTTTTGGTAATTAACGGTATATTTATATATACTTCCGTAAAAAATTCATTTTTTTTCTTTAAACATTTGACAAAACAAATTAATAGTATTAAGATTATCGAAAGTCATTAATAATAATAAAAAGTTTTTTAAAATGTCAGAAGAAACAATTAAAGAAAATGAGATTTACGTCTATGTAAATGACAAACAACAAGAAGTGGTTACGCCAAATTTAGAGTTTGCTCATATCATGGCTGTTAAATACGGGACTAAAAAAGTGTACGTAGAAAAAGTTTAAAAAAAAGTTCACAAAGTACTTGTCTGATTGAAAAAAAAGACTTAACTTTGTAAAAGATTTGAAACTAAAGGTAATGAAAGATACTCGTTGTCAAGTCAGAAAGAAAACGTTCTTTGAAAAGTGAAATAAACCGAAAGGTTAACACAATTAAAAAAATCGAATTAACACCTCCCTTTCTTTAAGTGTGAAATTGAATAGGTTGTTGGCCGTGTATGGTCGTTAAATAAACCACGAAAGTGGGATAAAGTGAATCAGAAGTGTAACTGATTTGCGCCTTAGGAGACTGAGGTCGAGTACACAAGCGGGATACCGTTTAACCTTTAGTACCGAGGGCAACGCTGTAGGGAAAGTGGTTCGACGAACTGGCAATGTGGGTTGTCAGTTTGAGGTGGGAACACCAATAGAAATAACCCGTAGGTAACTTTGCAAAATATAAGATTATCCAATTTTATTATTGCGAGTTCCATTACGATAGGGTACTTAAAACCGAAAGGTATGTTCGTGTACAGGTGGTGCTGTTACCAACCCTAATGATTCCTTACCAAAGGAATTGTTTTGAAGTAATCTTGAAGTATGGAAATGGGGACATTTCACGGAGTAGTTGAGTATCGACTCGTTCAAAAAGATGGGTTGGCTCGGTTGGCGGACCACTACTTCGACAATCCACGACACAAAAACTTTTATGTTAAAAAGGTAACATTTTAAAACTAGGAAGGAAAAGTGTCCGTCAGGTTTGAATGAAAGGTGACTACATAGTAATGAGCCGTTCATTGCACACAAGGATCCCAAGTCTGAGTGTAATTATCCGAAAAACCTTTAGTCCCGCAAGGATTAGTTGGGGAGGCATCCTCGAAAAGAGTCAAGTAAGATGAGAGTAATTCAAACCTCAAGGAGTGATTCACCTAAATAATCGTCACTGAGAAATACTTCTCAAAAGGAAGTGGATAAGAGTAGAATAAATAATGACTCTAAAGGTTCTCAATAAAACGTGTAATCTCAGCGTTCTTTTTAAAAAAAGATTACTGGTAAAAAAAATTGATGGATGCAAGAACAATTTGTATCCATTTTTTTTTGTGCTTTATAAATCATAACATATTTATTTTAATATGGATATTTTTTTAATAAAAGAAATTAATAGATTTAGAACTATTACCGGTTTACCTGTTTTGAATGAACAGTTTTCATTAATTGATGATCTAATAAAGAGCGGGGTAAAAAGGATATCAGCAATTGACCAAGTACTTAATGTTCTAAAGTTAGAAGGTAAAGAATTAACAGATCTTGAAATAAATAACTTGTGTTTAGAACTAAATAATGCTAAAGTTTTACCGACTGAAGTAATAGAAAAAATTCGTAAGATATTGATAAACGAAAAAAATGTTGCAAGGGCAATTGCTAATAATAATGATAATTTTTTATTACAGTTAAAAAAATCAAAAGGTTTTACCGAAGACATGGTTAACCCAATTGTAAGATCTTCAAAACTTTCTGCAGAAGAAGTTAGTAATATAACAAAAAAGGCACTTGAAGTACAGATGACTATTACAGGGTCAAAACTAAGGTTATCATTTAAAAATTTAGATGAAACCTTTTTTAACGCTTTGGCGAAATTAGAAGATAAACCAATACATAATGTTGATGAAATATTTGACGCAGTTGACAATTTTATTAATAATAAATTAATTTTAGAAACAAGTGACGGTATGAACCCAGTCACTGCTCAAGAAATTTTTAATATTTTTTCTAATAAAATAAGAAACGAATCAAAAACAAAAAAAATTTTAGAACTTTATGAAAGTAAAGGGATGATTTCAAATTTACCCAAAAGAACAAACAGAGTTAAATTTGGGGATAAGGTACAAACTGAGTGGTTTAACAACCCAAAAAAATGGATTAAAAACTCAACTGCAGAAGATTTTACGCAAACACAACAATTGAAATCACCATACGATGCAAAAGACGAGTCTTTTTTAACTAAACAAACCGATCCCGTATATTTACCAAAAGATTCAGGAAATCCAAAGGTGACTGTAAACTATATGGATTTTGCAGAAGGAGCGACAACAGCAACGTACACAAAAGTAAAAGAGTCATTACCACCAAATGATGTTATATTATCGGAAATTAAAAAAATTATTGATAAAAGATTGGGTTGGTTAAGAAGTCCTGAATATTATAAAAGAAGAATGTCATTAACTGGTGAAAGTATGGAGGAAGTCGATGAGGCTATTGAAAAAATAAGAAAATATATTGACGAAGATTTAACAATAAATTTTGAAAGAGACCGGTCTAGTACATCGTCAGGTACTGCAACTCAATATGGTAGAAATAAAACAACAAATGAAATACGTAGTAGTTCAGATAAAGTGATTTTAATACAACCACACGAAACAAATATAGAAATGTTTAATACATTAGATCACGAACTCGATCATATTATGACAGCAATTATCGATGGAGGAGCCAGTTCAACTGCAAATAAAAATCTAGTTACTAAATTTGAAAATATTTTGAACCTAACACACCCAATATATGATAAATTTAATTTTATTAAAGATACTTTTGATAAATTATTATTAGGTAAAAATTTTAGTCGAACTTCATGGACTAAATATATGAACGAAAATTCAGAAAAAGTCGCTAGACTAAATAGATTAAACAATTGGTTTAAAAATAAATATAATATATCAAATCAAGTTCCTTTAACAGACGATAATATGAAAGATATTATAAAAGAATATGTAGAGGAATGGGTACCAAACGGACCACCAAAAGGTTTAGAAGACGTAAAATATTTATTAGATGAGTATTTTGCAAAAAACCCAATTAAAAAATCATTCTTTAAATCATCATTCAAAGAAGAATTAAAAAACGCACTCAATGCGTCTTTTGCTATCGCAGCGCTGTTTTCATTGTATAGTACTGATAATTAATAATGTTATAAAAACATATCCTTTTTAATTTTTTTGTGCATTTAATTTTTTTTACTATCTTTATGTCATGGAAAACAAATATAAAACCGGAAAACACATCTTGGACAATCATATTAAAATGGTTAAAAAATTAACTAAAGATACTGAAAATAAATTTTATAAAAATGATGGTTATTATTTGGATAGTGATTTATATTGTTCTACATTTAAAATTAAATCTATTAGAAAATATAAACATAGAAGAACCGTTTGGTCTGAAAACCAAGAACAATATGTGTACGAAGTTGATGTCGTTGTAGACATGAAAAATGGTAGTTACTATTATAGTAATGATTATTGTACAAGACATGCAAGAAGATGTAACGGATACTTTAGAAGTAGTATCTTAGGTGCGGTGTTACAAGAATTAAAATATTTTTCAATAGATGGTCGTGATGATGTAAGTATTTCAAAAATTGAGTACAAAAATTTTTCATAATCAAAATAAAATCACTATCTTTGTATTATGAAAGAAGGAGGTGCTATCAGAGACACACAAATAAAAGCTATCAAAACTGTTTTTAAAGACACTCAGTTTTGTATGAAACCAATGGCAGAAACCGGTTATGATGAATTAACAGATGCCGTTTTAAAAATAGTTAACGTAAGAAAATATAAAAAGGCTTGGAATGAAAATTTTATATTTGAAGTTGACGTAGTGGTGGATATGAGAATATACGAATATTGGTTATACTCAAACAGATATTGTGAAAAATATAAAGTAAGATGTAATGGGTATTACAGACGTAGAATCTCAAGAATATTAGAACACGAGTTTAAATATTTTGGTTTTGATTTACATAGAGATGATTTAAATATTAAAAAAATAAGTTACAAAGAAATTGTTTAATTCAAAAATTATTTTTAACTTTACAGTAAATAAAAAATATGGCAACACATAAACACGTATTGATAGTTCACCCTAAGTTCGGAGAAGTTTTAAATGAAACTTTCATGGACGAAATTCAATTTAAAATATTTTTGAATATGGTCCACTCATCTATTGAGTTAGGTCAAAACCTTTCAACGTTTAACGGTAAGGATTTTTTGGTACATATACCAAGTTCAATACTAAAAGAATCTTTGGTTATTGGTAAAGCAAAAGAAGTGTCAATGGCTGAAGTGGTAATGGCAAAATCTAAATTGGAGGGGTAGTTTCTTTGTTTCTCTTTAAAACAAAGTGGTGGCTGTCGTGACATTCAATGTCACCCCAAAAATAAGGTGAGGTAATACTCACCTTTTTTTATGTATTCATATATTTATTTATATGAAAGTACAATTAACGGAATCACAATTAATAGATGTTATTAAGAATTTAGTTAATAACGAAAATCAGTTTATATACGAAGACATATATGGATCTGTTGAAAACACAAAGTTTGAAGAAAGTCATTTTTTAAATGAAGCTGAGTACCAAGGAAGAAAGGTCCAACTTGGAAAAATTATGCAAGGTGACATTAAAAAGTTTAAAGTTTATGTAAAAAACGATAAAGGTAAAGTTGTTAAAGTAAACTTTGGTTTTGGTGGTAAATCGGCCAAAGGTAAAAGAATGGTTATAAAGAAAAATAACCCTGAAAGAAGAAGATCTTTTAGAGCAAGACATAATTGTGATAACCCAGGACCAAGATGGAAACCGAGGTATTGGAGTTGCAGAGCCTGGTAATAAATAAAAAAAATAAAAAATGAACAGAAGTTACAGTAAAATTAGGCACATTCAAGAATCTAACCAAAGATTAGAAAATGATTTTTTGGGTGAGCAAAACGCAAACCTTGCTGGTTTAAAAGCAAGAGTTGGTACAGGATTGAAAAACATTTTTAGAAAATCAGAAAATGATATGTCGCCAAAGATTGAAGCAGCATTTGCAAGAGTCACAGCAAAAGGTAACCAGTTAAGAAGAGAATTAGCTGATTTTAAAGAAGAATATCAAAAATTATATACTGACAGAAAAGTAGATTTAGAAAATGCTGTAAAAAAATTACAAATAAAAAATAAACCAAATTTAGGTAAAGTACAACAAAGATTGGCGTTACTTGATCAAAATTTTACTAACATACAACTTCAAATTGCTAATTTAGATAAAGCAATTTATGATGCGATGACCGCTAGAAAGGCCATTTTATTACCTAATCCTGATGAACAAGGTGGTGTTGAAAACACTGAAGAAGGTGGAGACGAAGAAGGTAGCGAAGAAGAAGGTGGCGAAGAAGAAGGAAATGAAGAAATATAACAAATCTAAACTATGAGTAAAATTATTATAACAGAAAAACAATTAGAAAATATGGTCAAAGTCTTGAAAGAAAATCAAGAAGAAGGATCGTATATGGCAAAACAACAACTTTTTACAATCGCCACCTTGGCATATAAAATGTGGGAAATGATGGAAGAAGGTGAACAATTGGAAGATTGGATGGAAACAAAAATCGCACAATCCGAACAATCAATAACTGCAGTTGTAAAATCTTTTATGTATGATGAGGTTGAAGACAGAATGAAGGGTTCTGGTGGTATTGACTTAGATGGGTTAATTATTGGAACTTAAAAAAATAAAATATAGATTAATCCCCCTTTCTTAATTGACTGGGGGATTTTTATTTTGTATAATTATTAAAAAAAAGAATGTACGTAATTATTAAACATGTCAAAATACAGGAAAACAAAACAAGAGTTCCTGTAATTTTATTAGACGGTCAAGGTGAAATTTGGGAATTTGATACAGAAGAAGAAGCGGAAAAAATTAGGGAGGTTTTCGAATTGAATTCAGACTCTGGTCACAAATACGAAGTTAGAAAGATTTAATTAAAAAGGTTCCGTGGTGAAAGGGATATCACAGTAGATTTCTAATCTTCTATTTTTGGTTCGAATCCAAACGGGACTACTAATCATATTATTATGGAAGACATACACCAACAATTACACGAAGAATTTATAAACGGTGATGAGTTTATAAAATATCTTAAAGAACTTGACGAGTATTCAGAAAAATATGTATATTTGTAAAAATAAAACATATGAACAAAGAAATTGTCACCCTATTTTTTTCAATGGAACACGAAGCATATGAACTAATTGATGTGTTCAATAAAAAACAACTATTAGATCTTTACATCGGTGGGTGTGAGTTGAGATTAAGAATGGAATGTCGTTTCAGTGACTTTAATAAGTTTCATAAAGAAACAGGAATTACTTTAGGTAATCTATTAGTTAATAAGTATAACGTTGCAAGACAACTACACGTATTAAAAATTGCACTTACTAAACTTGGAGTTAAAGGTTTAGAAGAAGATCAATACATAATCTTAAACAACTAATGAAATCATTCAAAGACATAGAATTTAAACCACACAGTTTTGGTGATGGACTTCATGGGCTAGTCTTTTTTGAAAATGGTTATGGTGTATCTGTTGTTAGATACAAAAGTCTAACTAATACTTTCAGAGAATATTTTTCTTACACATCCAACGAAAATGAGTGGGAAGTTGCCGTTATTTACGGTGATAAAATGAATTGGGAAATTTCATATAACAGATGATGTTATTGGTCATCTTACAGAAGGTGAAGTTGATTGGGTTATGATTCAAGTTCAAGAATTGGATCCTGTAAATATTTATTAATAACCTCTCGGGGATTTTGTTAATTTTACCCTATTGTCTAATACTCGGCCGTAAAAGTAATAAAGAAAAATTAACTCGGTAGTTTAGAACAACAAAGAAATCCGTGTGGTGTAATTGGTTAGCATAAAAATTGGTGTGGGTTTGACTCCCATCACGGTTTCTTTTTATTACGTTTTACATATTTATTTAATATGTCATTAGATAACAAACTATATAATATTGCACTATCATTAGCTGAAGTTGCAAAAGACGAATACGGAGAAAATTCTTATATAAGTTTTACTAAAATAATTAAAGTATGTAAAACAAGTCACTTTGCTGAGTTATTACTTTCAAGAATCCAAACACCTGTAGATAAAGTAAAATTAGTTTTTATGACAGAACTTATTATTAGAGGTAGGTATAAAAAAGAAACTATTTTAGGTTTATCAATGAATCTTTATTTATATGTTATTGATTTTTATGACGAAACTGAAGAAATACAAACAGAATGTGATAATTGTGATGGTAGCGGTGAAGAAGAATGTGGTAATTGTGATGGAACAGGTAACGTAGATTGTAGATATTGTGATGGTGATGGAAATGTTGAATGTTATGACTGTAGTGGTGAAGGAACTGAAGATTGTAGATATTGTGATGGTTCAGGAAAAGAAACCCATACTGAAGAAAATGATGAAGGAGAAGAAGTTGAAGTTGAAATAGATTGCACATCTTGTGATGGTTCAGGAACTGAAAATTGTAGAAGGTGTGGTGGAGCAGGTGAATTTGAATGTAGTGAATGTAATGGGAGTGGACATCATAATTGTGACGAATGTGGAGGATATGGTCAATACACTTGTGGATATTGTGATGGAAGTGGACAAGTGGGTTCAGACGAATATAAGTATTATATTACAAGAATGACTTATATAACACTTGGAAATAAATTATCTGAATTTGAAGATCGACCGATGTTATTAAGAGACTTCGAACAAATAGATGCAGATGAAGAAAAAATACCAATTTCATTTACTGCTTCTAAAAGATATTTTTCAGATGATGATACACCAAAAGAAGAAAGACAACAAATGGTTGGGTTAGATGACGATTTTGTTGAAGTCGTTGAAGCATACAAGTTAGAAAATTACCCATACAGTATAAATTTTTAAAATAAAGAAGTATTTATTAATAAAAAATAATGAAAAAAATTATAAGACTTACAGAAAATGATTTAGCACGTATTGTAAGACGTGTTATTAAAGAAAATGAAGAAGAATGGATTGACCAATCACAAGATATGGAAGGTGAATCTGATTTTTCAAGAATGGAATTAGAAAAAAAGGCATTAAAACAAGCAGAAAAAGCGGTAAACATTTTAAGTGATGATGAAAAAGATTTTCTTACCACTTATTTAAATTCTGTTGACGCATCAGACTTTCAAGACTTGGTTATTGATGAGATAGAAAATATGGGAGTTGGAGCAATAACAGAGGAAGAAAAAGATGATTTAGGTATGAGTGAAGACGAATACCAAGTTAGAAAAATAATAGATAAAGTAATAAGTAGAGTAACCGTTATTTCAATACTTAGTGTTGTTCCTGCCGCTATGTTTATTAGTGGAGGTGTTGCTGCTGCTTTAGGAGTGACCAGTCTTGCAACCATGTTGTTAAAAGACGTTGCTTGGTGGAACCCAAAAGGATATGATAAGAACCAAAGTAGTATATACCATAGGGCAGCAAATAGAGCAAGACGTGAAGATGGTGAAGGTAGAAATCCATATATTAATGAAATGGAAGATGAGGACTTCATGAGAGGTGCCGATAAAAATTGGAATGATAAAGAAGAAGATGATAGAACCATGAGAGGTAGATTTTTTGACGATGAGGATGAAGGTGACGAAGAGTGGGGTCAAACTGATAGAGGTGAAGAAGAACTACAAGATTTGGTAGAAGAAGCGAGAGACTTTTTGGAAAATGAATGTGGTTATGATTTACATGATATAAATTTAATGAGTGAAGATGATATTGTTGAAGCTTTATTTGATGAAGGAAATATTGAGTTAGCTGAAAAAATCGATAACTTATTAGACTTTGAATGGTTTGCCGATCATGATGAACCAATTGATTCAATTGGAGGACATTCTGTAAATGATTTAAAGAGAGCATTTGCAAAAACAAAAGGTAAAGACGAAGAACTTGGTGAAGGTTGGGACGATTTTACACAAAAAAGAAGATACCCAGAAAATTATAAACCTGAAAAATATAGAAGTCTACCTAAAGACTTTTTTAGAAAAAATTTAGGACACCGGATTGATAGCGAAGGAACAAAATTATCAAGAAGACATGAAAAACCTTCTGATGATTATAAATATTTTGATGACGAAGAATTTGTATAATTATGAAAAAAATTATTAGACTTACAGAAAGAGATTTAACAAGGATTGTTAAAAGAGTTATCCAAGAGGATAAAGAAAAATTTAAAACATATTATGGTAATGATATGCCAAAAAATCCTCTTAGAAAATTGGAAAGAGAAATAAGTAAAGCCGGATACGACTCAAAATTATCAGGTATTAATTATGATTTTATTAAAATATCTTTACCAAACGAAGAAGACTTACAAGTAACTGTCAATGATAAAGGTCAATACATAGTTCAACCAAGAAGTGCTAGAAATGAAGATGATAAGGTATTGTTGAAAACTGTAAAAAGATTTAATGGGTCTTTTGAAGACAATCTTGAATCAGGTATTAATCATGTCATTTCCTTTTTAAGAAGAAGAGATGATAAAAAAGATGGTTTTCCTGAAGAATATAGACCATCACACATAAAAAGATATTAGTAAAATTATGAAAAAAATTAATAAACAAATATATATTTATAAGATATGAAAAATTTATATGAAGTACAAAAAAAATTCAATTATTTACTTGAATCAAAACACGGTGAAATAAAACCATTTTTAAATGAACAGGACGCCGAAAAAAAGGCAAATATAAGATACATAGAATTGGTCACAAAATATAAAGATGATTTCCAATCTTTTATTAACACACTAACTTCAATCGTAAATCAAGATCCTAGTGTATTTTGTAAAAACATAAATGGACAAGTCGTTGGTGCGATTAGTGAATTAGATACTTTAATTGCTAATATCGCAAAAGATGAGGGAACCAGTGATTTGGATTCAGTAATTGAATCATTATATAAAAGATTTAATCAAGGGTTGGGAAAAATTATTATTAATGTGTCTGCACCAATTGTTAAAAAATATATTTCAGAACAGGGTGAGTTTGTTATTTCTTCTGAAATTTTAAACGCGATAAATAATCATTTAACAACTAAATATCCAAAAAAGGGTGGACAAATGATTTCATTGGTAAAAGAAATAATTGTAAAACTTGGATTAATCATAGAACCAACTTGTTAATAAAAAACACTCAGTCGGTAGAGTGATGGATTGTGGTTCTAAAGGTCGTGAGATTGTGACCCATCACACATAAAAAGATATTAGTAAAATTATGAAAAAAGTAATTAGACTAACGGAATCAGATTTAGTTAGAATCGTTAATAAGGTTATTGAAGAATCATCTTATAGAGCAAAGTTTGAAAATCAAAAAGACAATTATTGGACAGATGAACAAGGCGATTGGGTTGATTATGATCCTGATTTAGAAAGTACGGGTTATTATGATTTTGATTATGATCCTTACACCAGTGTGGATAATTTTGAAGATATTCCTGATGACATAAAAAATAGGTTATTTGGTAAACATGATGGAAAAAAATTTTATGATGCTTACACAAAAAGAGACGGAAGGTTTCAATACTCAAGAAAAAAATATTAAAAACACTCAATTGGTAGAGCGCCGATCTGATACGTCGGAGGTAATGGGATCGTAACCCGTCGTGAACACAAAAGATGATACAAAGCGTAGAATGACAGACGTGGAAAGACGTGTCGCAAGGGTACACACTTAGTAACTCTCTTATGGTGTGTGAAGAGTTGTAGTGATACGAACCCCAGATTCCTGATAAAGTTATTCATCATCTTTTACATACGTCTCTGGCGTAATGGTTTAGCATAAATTGATCCAACCCGTTCGGTCAGGACTCGAATCTTGGTAGACGTGCTAATTTTTAATTTTGTCAATTAAAAAACTTTTTGTATCTTTGTATTATGAAAAACCAATTACCATACGAATCTACAGGAAGTGCGATTAAAGGTTATAGTGATTCTTTAACCGCAAGAAGAGAAACAAACGATTGTGTTGTTAGGGCATTTGCTTCGGCGTTTGATGTTACTTATGATTATGCACATAAGTATGTTGCCGAGGAGTTTAAAAGACAACCAAGAAAGGGAACCTACTTTACGGCATCTAAGATGAGTAAATTATCTGAAGGTGTGCTCAAAGTTAATAATAAAAAAATTATTCCTATTGGTATAAAAAATAATAGTGTAATTTATCCATATTCACTTTCATATGAGGTAAAAGTTAAAGGTGAAACTGTTAAAAGACAAATGACTGTCGGTACGTTTGTAAAGAAAAACCCTAAAGGAACTTTCTTTGTATTGGTTAGAAGACACGCGTTTACAATTAAAGATGGTGTTGTTATTGGAAACCCAGAAGACGCTATTAAAACAAAACGTCCTATGAAAGCAGCATTTGAAATTAAATAAGGAACCCTGTTGTAAGCAGGTGTGTCACGTCGGTCTGAAGAACCGAAGGTAACCGTTCGAATCGGTTGGGTTCCACATA
>Ga0194133_10000523_pt1 | contig 76490 bp, 67 predicted proteins | sample TA2KigOf40mmetaG_FD_155448 | JGI IMG/M metagenome (GOLD analysis project Ga0194133, IMG submission 155448) | Freshwater microbial communities from Lake Tanganyika, Tanzania - TA2015055 Kigoma Offshore 40m | ecosystem: Environmental > Aquatic > Freshwater > Lake | place: Tanzania: Lake... | reverse complement strand
TTTCTGGTATCCTTGGTGGGTGGATTGATACTCCTTGGAGTAGGCCAATTATTCCCAAAGGCCTTTCATTCGGAAATCTGGTCTATTTTTGTGTACTCTGTTGGCTTGAATTATTTTGTAAGTGGACTTAGTCTGTGGCTAAATAAAAAATCACCTGAAAATTTTGCAAATATTAAATTACTTGGAATGCTCATTCGTATCCTAAGTGCATTAGGTTTCATTGTCCTATTTAGCATGCTGGAATTGGAAAATATTATTTTGTTTATTGTTAATTTCTTTATTCTTTTTTTGTTCTACCTGATTTTTGATATCTACTTTATTATTTCTAACTTGCGCCAAATTTCTAAAAGACCTAACCCAAACGAGTAGATGTCGCGCAAATTTTTGGCCCTAAGCCTTTTATTTTCAGTACTTTTTCTGCATTCCTTTGGAGAGATTTTTGCGGCTGAAACGGGTGCCAAAGAAGGAAAAGAGGACCCGACAAGCTTCATCATGCATCACATCAAAGATGCTCACGAATGGCATTTTTTTAATGTGGGGCATACCCATATTACCTTGCCTTTGCCGGTGATTACCTATGCCTCTGATCGTGGTTTAGAATTTTATCTTTCTTCAGACTTTCAAGATCCCGAGACCCACAAATTCGGTAAAGAATTTGCTCATAATGGAATTTACATCGACGAGCACGAACACCTAGGTAGAGTCGATGAGGGTTCTATCATGGATTTTTCCATCACCAAAAATGTGGCCATGATGTTTATTGTCATTGCCATGGTACTCTATGTTACCCTTTCTGCAGCATCTCACTACAAGAAGAACGGGACAGCAGCTCCAAAAGGTGCAGCTTCCTTGCTGGAGCCCATCGTCATTTTTGTGCGTGATGAAATTGCTCAAAAAGCAATAGGTCCTAAGTACATGAGATTTGTCCCCTATTTGTTAACCTTGTTCGTATTTATTTGGACAGGTAATTTACTGGGGCTACTTCCTGGAGCAGCTAACCTTACGGGAAATATTGCAGTTACCTGCACCTTAGCTTTCCTAACCTTTATCATTGTCAACGTGAATGGCAATAAGGATTATTGGAAGCACGTCTTTGCTACCCCAGGTGTGCCTGCGGCTTTGTTGCCAATCATGGTTTTGGTTGAGTTTATCGGACTCTTTACCAAGCCCTTTGCCTTGATGGTTCGTCTCTTTGTTGCTGTTACCGCTGGGCATATTGTGATTTTGGCCTTTATTTCTTTGGCATTTATCTTTGAGTCCTATTCGATAGGGGTTTTATCTACGGTGATGGTCACCTTTATCAACATCATTGAATTGTTGGTGGCAACTATCCAAGCTTACGTATTTACCCTATTCTCAGCCATGTACATTGGGGGTGCTGTTGCAGAGCATGCCCACGATGATCATCATTAAGTAAAATTTCTTTGTTCAATTTATAAAACCAATGTTTATGTTAACTTCTATCTTATTGACTGCTGGATTTGCACTTATGGGTGCTGGTATCGGCGCTGGACTTGCTGCAATTGGCGCAGGCCTTGGTGTTGGTCGTATCGGTGGCCATGCAATGGAGTCTATCGCCCGTCAGCCTGAGGCTGCAGGTAAGATCCAAACTGCAATGCTTATCATTTCAGCTTTGATCGAGGTAGTTGCCCTGTTTTCAGCCGTAATTTGTCTACTTATTGCGTTGAATGCTGGCAATATTGCCTTCTTCTAAGATGTACAACAGGGGGATTGGCGCTAGGCCAATCCCTTTGCTTTTGAACAAAATCGAAATTAATCCCATCTACCATGGATCTAATAATACCTAGTGGCGGACTCATATTTTGGCAACTTTTGGGTTTCTTGGCCCTGCTATTTATCCTAATCAAGTTTGCATGGAAACCCATGCTGGCTTCATTGGCTGAGCGAGAATCTAGCATTGAGGAGGCACTTCAATCCGCTGAAAAGGCGAGAAATGAAATGTCTAACCTCAAATCAGAAAATGAGAAGCTGCTTCAAGAAGCTAGAAAAGAGCGTGACGTCATTTTGAAAAAAGCCCATGAAGCTTCTGCAAAGATGATCGAAGACGCCAAGACGGAGGCGAGTAAGCAAGGCGCACAACTTATTGCAAATGCAAAGGCGGTTATAGAGACAGAAAAGAAAGCCGCCCTTTCCGAAGTTAAAAATCAGGTAGCCCTGTTGACCTTAGAAGTTACTGAAAAATTACTTAGGAAACAGCTTGCTGAAGATAAAGCCCAAGCAGCCCTAGTGGATCAATTTATCAAAGACTTGAAGATTAACTAAAGTTTTATGTCCATCCACAGAGCCGCTTCCCGTTATGCCAAATCTATATTGGACCTTTCCATAGAGAAGGGTCAATTGGAGGGGGTATTTTCAGATTTCAATAATTTGGCCGCAATGGGGAAAGCTTCTCGTGAGCTTAATCTAGCGCTAAATAATCCAGTGTTGACCTCAGATAAAAAACTCAACATTTTAAAAGCTCTGTTTTCCAAAGGAGCCAACCCACTGACCTTGACCTTTTTCGAGGTGATTTCTAGAAAAAATAGGGAAGGTATTTTGTTGGAAGTGGCCAAGGAGTTTGTGGGTCAGTACAATACATACAAATCTATTCAAGTAGCGGAAGTAAGCTCAGCTTCAAGTTTGACAGACAAGCAACGAACCCAATTGATTGCTGTGGTCAAAGAAATCAGTGGGATGAAAGAAGTACAATTGGTAGAAAAAATAAATCCTTCCCTGATTGGTGGATTTGTTCTAAAGGTCAATGACCGTCAATTGGATGAATCTATTAGCAGTAAATTGAATGCCTTGCGTGTTCAGTTTTCAAAAAATCTTTACGAAAAACAATTTTAACGAATCTTATAACCGAATCCTATCATGGCAGAAGTAAGACCTGATGAAGTTTCAGCGATCTTGAGAGAACAACTCTCAGGGGCCAGAACAGAAGCAGAACTAGAAGAAGTGGGAACAGTCCTCCAAGTGGGGGATGGTGTAGCCCGTATCTATGGACTCACAAAAGCCCAAGCTGGTGAATTGTTAGAGTTTGAGAATGGTCTAAAAGCGATGGTTCTCAACTTGGAAGAAGACAATGTGGGAGCGGTACTTTTTGGAGATTCCAAGGAAATTAAGGAAGGTGATACGGTAAAGCGTACCAAGAAAATTGCTTCTATCCAAGCGGGGGAAGGAATGCTTGGTCGAGTAGTCGACACCTTAGGTAATCCTATTGATGGAAAAGGCCCTATATCTGGGGACTTGTACGAAATGCCATTGGAGCGTAAAGCGCCTGGGGTAATCTATCGTCAGCCAGTAACCGAACCTTTACAAACGGGTATTAAATCTATCGATGCCATGATTCCTATTGGACGTGGTCAGCGAGAGTTGGTTATCGGGGATAGACAGACTGGAAAGACAGCCGTTGTAATTGATGCTATCCTTAATCAGCGAGAATTTTATGAAAAAGGGGAGCCAGTATTCTGTATCTATGTAGCCATAGGCCAGAAAGCTTCTACCGTTGCTGGAGTAGTAGCTGCCTTGGAAAAAGGAGGCGCACTTCCCTACACCGTGGTGGTAGCCGCTCCAGCTTCTGATCCTGCTCCTATGCAGTTCTTTGCTCCATTTACTGGTGCGGCGATCGGAGAATTCTTTAGAGATACAGGACGTCCTTCTTTGGTGGTATACGATGACTTATCCAAGCAAGCGGTAGCCTACCGAGAGGTATCTCTGCTATTGAGAAGACCTCCAGGACGTGAAGCATATCCTGGTGACGTATTTTATTTGCACTCCAGACTTTTGGAAAGAGCAGCAAAAATCAATCAATCCGATGCCATTGCCAAACAGATGAATGATCTTCCAGAATCTATTCGTCCTTTGGTAAAGGGAGGTGGATCCTTGACCGCCTTGCCTATCATTGAGACCCAAGCCAGTGACGTGTCTGCCTATATTCCTACCAACGTAATTTCAATTACAGATGGTCAGATTTTCTTGGAAACCAACCTATTCAACTCCGGTATACGTCCTGCCATCAACGTAGGTATTTCTGTATCTCGAGTAGGTGGTAATGCACAAATCAAATCCATGAAAAAAGTTGCAGGTACCTTGAAGCTAGATCAAGCTCAATTCCGTGAACTTGAGGCATTTGCTAAGTTTGGATCTGACCTGGATGCTTCTACCAAAAGAACCATTGAAAGAGGTCGTCGTAACCAAGAGATTTTGAAGCAGGCACAATATGCCCCCGTGTCAGTAGCACATCAGGTAGCTATTATTTATGCTTCTACTCGAGGCCTGATGGATAGCGTGCCTGTTGAAAAGGCAAGAGCTTTTGAAAAGGAGTTCTACCTATTGTTGGATGCCTCTTATCCTGAAGCAATCCAATTGATTCTAAAAGGAGATATCGATGGCGCAGGCAAGATTCTTGCTACTGCAGCTGCCGAACTATCCCCTAAATACGCAAAGTAATTTAAATAACTCCCTGCTAGCTTGCTGGCAGGGTTTGTCATACGTACAAAGCAATCTCTGATGGCTAACCTTAAGGAAGTAAAGCAAAGGATCAACTCGGTAATCTCTACCCAGCAAATCACGAAGGCCATGAAAATGGTTTCCGCGGCCAAGCTACGTAGGGCTCAGGAAAAGATTGTCCAAATGCGTCCTTATTCTCAGAAGTTGACTACTATTCTCAATAATGTGTCTGCTGCTTCAGAAGGGGCTTCAGATATTGTTTATGCCACCAAAAGAGAAACCAAGAAGGTTCTCTTGGTGCCGATTACTTCTGATAAAGGGCTTTGTGGAGCATTCAATACCAACATCATCAAAGCGACCAATGCTGCCATACAGCAACAAGGGTCAGGAAAAGAGATCCACCTCCTCCCTCTTGGGAAAAAAGCATTTGAATACTTCAAAAAATCTGCACATCAGGTGGTAGATTCCTATTATGGGATTTTCCAAGACTTAAATTTTGATGTAGCAAAAGAAGCGGCTCTTTTTGCTATGAATGGCTTTGCATCAGGAAATTACGATCAGGTCGTTTTGATTTTTAATGAATTTAAAAATGTGGCTACCCAGATTGTTCAAGTAGAACAATTTTTACCCATGGCGCCCAAGGTAGAGGAAGAGGTAAAACAAGTGGAAACCGATTACATCCTAGAGCCTTCTAGAAATTATATCATCGAAGAATTGGTTCCCACCTCGTTAAAAATTCAATTTTACAAGGCTGTGCTGGAAAGTAATGCTTCCGAGCATGGAGCCCGAATGACTGCTATGGATAAGGCAACCGAAAATGCAGGAGAATTGCTGAAGGAACTAAAGTTGATGTACAATCGTACCCGTCAGGCAGCTATTACCAATGAAATTTTGGAAATCGTGGCAGGAGCCAACGCGCTTGCTGGCAAGTAATTTCCTGTTTGTACCAACAAAAAAACCACAGCGAGTAGCTGTGGTTTTTTTGTTTTTACCCTCCGCCTTTTAGAGTCTGATCCTTCGACTGATCACTCCGGCCATAATGGTCAAGCCCTCTGCATTGGGATGGACTCCATCAGGGAGTAATTCGGGCTTATCCATGAGCGGGGTATACAAGTCTATGACCTCTGCGCCCGATTTTTGGATGACTTCAAATAGCATAAGGCGCTGCTCATTATTCATGACGTCTGGAGTGATTCCAAAGTTTACTCGGGTCACAGGCACTGGAAGGATAATGTATACCATTCCATCTTTGGGCATGTGCATCCTGAATTCTCGGATCAGGTCTAGATAATCTTCGACAAAATCAGCCTTGTGCTGCCAATTTTGTGGCTTAGAGTCATTTGTTCCTAATTTGATGACGACCACATCGGGACGAAAGGCTTTTACCTCCTCAAATTGAGGTTCGTTCCAATAGGGGAAATCACCTTTTTTCAGGAGGGTTCTTCCACTGACCCCAAAGTTCTTCACTTGGTAAGCATCTCCTAACATACTGCCAACCAATAAGGGGAATGATCCTGGATGCTCTCGACCTGGGCCTTGAGTAATGCTATTGCCTACAAATGCCACCTTGATGGGCTCTTGAGCCTGAAGGGGGAGAAGAGAAATACTCGTGAGGATAAGTAGTAGGAGTATGGGTTTCATAAGAATTATAGGGGTTCAGGTACTTGCATGGGTTTAAGTGTAGAAAAATAGAAAAACTAATTTAAAAAATAAGCCCTTTCATCATTCTAATGGACAAGCCAAGTATTTTTGAACCATGTCCCATGCTATGAAGAAGTTTAGCTCCTTGTCCTACCTTTCCCTGGATGTAGTCTCAGGAGCACTAGCAAGCATGTATTTTTTTGAGAGACTTCTGCATGTAGAGCTGGAGGGAACGAGGTATGTGCTGTTGGCATTCGCTGTTTGGGTGATCTATTCTTTAGATCATCTGGTGGACGTATGGATATCGAGGGAAGCACCTCTTTCTGCTCGAAGAATATTTCACTGGCGCCACAGAAGGATCTTGGGACTACTGGTCGTAATCGCCATCGTCCTTGGGATCCTAGGATCTACTATTTGGCTTGGCTGGGGAAAAGAATTTCAAGTGGCCTCTTGCCTAGGAATGGGGATAGCGGGTAGCCTAGGAATAATTCACTACCAAGGCTGGTTTAAATGGAAGGAAGTTTCCATTGCATTTTTTTTGTAATCGGGGTAGCTTGGCTGCCCTTGCTTAAGGCCTCTCCCTTGGATCTGAACTGGGAGGTCTTCCTGTTTCTTGCCTTCTATGTACTTCTTGCCCTGCTCAATTTACTGATGCTTACTTTTTTGGACAGGGAGGAAGACCTGGTCTCTGGTTTTGGGTCAGCAGCTCAGAAGATGACAACCGCAGAGCTACAGGGAATCATCCGTAAGCTTGTCTTAGTATTGATCTTTACTTCCTTGATCGCCTTTGTGTTTTTGCCTTCTCTATACCGAACGTATTCAGGGGTCTTATTTTTAATGACTTTATCACATTACCTGATTTTTTTTGGGAGTAAAAGTTCAGAAAATCAAAAGCGAATGGCCATGGAACTATGCTTCAGCATGCCCTGGTTCTTGGCACTTTTTTAATCGTTTTACTTTTTTTCCCAAGTAGGATCATAGCGGACGAAGAGGGCAAGCCAAATGGCTCGACTCAATCGAAAAGTAAAGGGAAGGCTGAGCATAACCACGCCAAAGAGCAAGCTAAGCATGTGAACTAGGGAGTAGGGGGGATAAAAATAGACCAATAGCCCCCAAGCAAAGAAAAATTGTAGGGTATTGATGGCATAGCTTACAAACATGGCCCCAAAATAAAATCCAGGCTCTGGCTCAAAAGAAAGTTGGCAAACGGGACAAGCAGGATGGATTTGAAAGTAACTTCCGGGACTTGTTTTAGTGCCCGAACGAAAAAGAGGGCCTTTTCGACATCTGGGACATCTCAAGGATAGTATACCAAAAATTATTTTAGGGAATGACACGAGTTTCTATAATTTACTGGCCTGCTTTTTTAATTAGTTCTTGCATCATGAGATCAAAATAGGTGCCATTACCTGGTCCAAACCAATTGGTTTCCCGGACCTCATGGAAATCCTCATCATAAAGTTCGTCTGGCGTGATGTAACCGATGTAGCCTCCATTAAAAACAGTGACTACAAGATGGAGTCCTTTCGCTTTTGCAAGCTTTTCCCATTCCTCATAAAAAACCCCCGAAAGTTCACCGCTGCTGGAAATAAAAAGGAGAGACCCTACTTGGGTGACGTTGAAATAGGCAGGAGTGTCTCCAACCAAGTACCTAAATAGCCATGGGCGAAGCCCGATATCTTTGGAAACTCTAAGTTGGGGATCCCCTAAAGATACTTCCACATCGGCAATCCTCAGCTGCTGAAGGGTTTCAACATACCTGAAGCTGCTATCTGCTTGGAGTACCTGCTGTATGGCCAAGGCGTAGGAATTTACTTTTTCAGGAGTATTTCCTTCGGTATTGGGGCGGTGGCTCCCCACTGTTCCAGAGGCATAGAGTGCAAAGTCATAGTCTTCTCCTTCCAAACCCTTTGTCAAAGCCTTTGGGTAATCTCCTGAAAGCCCCATAAACTTGGAACTTAAGGCCGTGGCATGTGCGGCATAGGTTAGAAAGACCGCTTTTTTTCCGCCCTTCTTCTCAAATATTACTTGTCTGAGAAAAGGATCTATGGGGCCTCCTTTGACAAATCGATTCGACACGTAGGCTGGAGCAGCGGTTTGACGATAGGAGACAGTGACCGTGTCTTGTGCGACTAATGCGGCCTGAAGAGCTTGGACAGATCCCTGCACAAGGCCACGTACCACTTCTTCTTCAAAGCCTCCAAAGGCAATTTCACCCAAAGGTCCAGGCATGTAGCCTCCCATGCCGGCATGGGTATGGGTAGCTGTAAATACGACTTGGTCTAGGTTTAGGCCTGCCTCTTGAATTCCTTGCCGTACTTGCTGGGCCAGGTAGGGATGTACGATGAGCAATTCGAAGTTTAGCCAAGCTACCTGGCTAGCCCCATTGCTCAGCGTCAGGACTTTGACAAAGCTAGAATCCTGAACAAATTCATAATTACCCCTAGGAGAATACCCAACTAAGGGGACTGGATGTGAGGGAGTGACATTGGCTTTGGCCCAACCGGCTATCCAAAACTCACCCGTAGTACTTTTCCAAGAAGTGGCTTTTATTCGCGCTAGTGTTTGTTGTACGTGCGTCTGTTCAAGAATTGGACTTCGATCGACCCAAGTCAAAGTGGCCAGGCTCAGAAGGAGCAGGACTGCTGAAATCCAAGCCAGGACGCGTACTATTTTTCGCATATTCGGATCAGCTGATGGGAATGGTGTGCCCTATAATGTCTAATATTCAAAGGTCCCTTGGGGGCCTTGTATGGTTACTTTTTTGCCTTGATGAGGCTCTACTCTTCCTATAAGCTGTGCCTCCACTCCGTAAGATTCTGCGATATCGATGATTTCCTCCGCATAGCGCTCATCCAAGTAGATTTCCATCCTATGGCCCATATTAAAAACCTTGTACATTTCTTTCCAATCTGTGCCGCTTTCTTCCTGAATAATGCGAAACAAAGGGGGGGTCTCAAACAAATTGTCTTTAATGATGTGCAAGTTTTCTACAAAGTGGAGGACCTTGGTTTGAGCTCCTCCAGAGCAATGAACCAAACCGTGGATATGAGGCCTCATGTAGTTTAATACTTCTACGAGAATAGGAGCATAGGTTCTGGTAGGAGAAAGAACCAATTTTCCCATGTCTAAGGTAGTACCGGGTGCTGGATCTGTAAGTAGGTATTTTCCAGAGTAAACCAAATGATCAGGTACAGCTTGGTCAAAGCTTTCTGGATACTTAGATTTCAATACCTGGTGGAATACGTCATGGCGCGCGGAGGTCAACCCGTTGCTACCCATCCCCCCGTTGTACTCCTTTTCGTAGGAGGCTTTACCAAAGGAGCTAAGCCCCACGATGACATCACCTGCTTGAATCCTATCGTTGGAGATAATGTCCTCTCGTCTCATGCGGCAAGTTACCGTGCTGTCTACGATGATGGTTCGGACCAAATCCCCCACATCTGCCGTTTCCCCTCCCGTGAGTACAGCGTGCATGCCGTGATCTCGAAGGAGCTGGAGAATTTCTTCGGTGCCTTCAATGATAGCAGAGATGACTTCACCTGGTACGAGGTGTTTGTTTCTCCCTAGGGTGGAAGAAACTAAAATATTGGTGGTAGCGCCTACGCAAAGTAGGTCGTCGGTATTCATGACGATGGCATCTTGGGCAATCCCCTTCCAGACGCTTATGTCCCCTGTCTCTTTCCAATACAGATAGGCCAAGGAAGACTTTGTGCCTGCCCCGTCAGCATGCATGATATTGCAATACAAGGGGTCGTTGCCAAGGGCATCCTCTACAATTTTGCAGAAGGCCTTTGGGAAAAGACCTTTATCCAAATTGGAAATCGCTCGATGTACATCTTCTTTGGCTGCGGACACCCCGCGCTGAAGGTAGCGCTCATTCATGTATTGGGAGACTATTGGTTACTCAAAGGTAACCAATTGGAAAATTGAAATTTGGAAAAAGTAAAAAATTGTCTGCGCCCTGAGAAGTTATGGAATAAAAGAGGCCCAAGTACTTTTGGGCCTCTTCTAGATATCTCTAGGCAAACCTATTTTTTTCCGATTAGGATCAGTTCCTCCTGCGGAGGAATGAGGTAAGTGGCTCCTGTATCGGTGACCACGGCCATTTCCTCTACAGAAATAGTTTTCTCACTTCCATCGCTTCTTTTCCAACAATGGAATCCATCAAATGCAAATACCATCCCTTTTTTCAATAATTTTTGTGCAGCAGGCCTGGGTTGAGGAAGGCGTGCTCCACCCAGGTTGGGACCCACATCGTGAGCGACATAGCCTACGGGATGGCCCGTACTCCAGGGCACGTGCAGAGAACCGTTGGTATCCATAAGATCGCGCTGGGCTCGGTCTATATCCTCCCCTTTCACGCCTGGTCTCATGGCGCCCAAGGCGGCGCGACTACCTGCCTTACCAAATTCCCAGTATTTCTGGATATCTTCTGGGACTTGGGTTTCGCCTTCTTTGAGTACGTAGGCAAATCTCTGAATGTCACTGACCCAAATGCCGTAGAGCTTAACTCCAAAGTCTGTTTGAATCACATCTCCAGGCTGTATGACTTTATCTGTGGCATGAGAGTGACCACGATCTGGACCAGAATTGACATTTGGATTTTGATCGGGATGCCAAGCATCGGTAACCCCGTAGGCTGCCATTTTTGCTTTTAAAAATTTAGCCACTTCGGCATCGGTAGTTTTTCCTGGTACAATGCTAGCATAGGCTTCCTCTTGAAAGTCAGCAGCCAGCTGAGCCGCTTTTTTCAAAATTTCAACTTCCTCAGGCAACTTGATGGAGAGCCATTCGTAGACCAATTCTTCTGAGGAAACCAATTTTTTTTGATCTATACCCATCAAGCTCACCAATTCTTGGTGTTGGCTGTAGGTGAGTCCATCTGCCATCTCGTTAGAAGGGGAGGTATTGATGGCTACCGTTTTGAATCCTTTTTCCTTGATGAAAGCTACCGCTTTGGCTACAGAGGATTCTCCCCTTGGGATTCGAATCACTTGCTGGTGAATGGCTAGATCTTCCAAGGCAGTAGCTTCCCCCTCAGGAGAAAAAGCCAAGGAATGAAACCCTTCTGCATCGTTGTAAAAAAGGAAAGCAGCTGTACCACTCGCATTTTCTCCCCCCACATGTGTAGCAATGGGATCGTTGTAATTTTCTCTGCAAATGACCAACCAGCTGTCTATTTGAGCATTTTTTAGTGCTTCGGGCAAAAGTTGGTTGATTCGTTTTTTACGGATTTCAGGCCATGGATTTTCACCCCAGTAGGTACTGAGATCTACCTGGTCCTTCGTTTGGGTACCGGCAGGATCGGAAGGTTGACAGGCCATACTGGCCAACAGAAATCCAACAAAAAGAAAAGTGTATTTCATACAGAAGAAATTAGCTAGCCTAAATTTAGGAGAATTTTGTGTTCTCTAGAAGGCCTACTTAACTTTGCTGCGTCCCTTTTGTCAAACCTGAGATTTCTAAACTTGAATAGTTTGAACAAAATACCACTCATCTGTTGTTAATTACAGAATTATTGTCCCCTAAGCCTTGTAAATGATGAAAATTGGAATTGTATGTTATCCTACGTTTGGAGGTAGTGGGGTGGTAGCCACAGAATTAGGAAAAGGATTGGCCAAATTAGGGCATGAAGTGCACTTCATTACCTACAAGCAACCCATGCGGTTGGATTTTTTTAGTGAGAATCTTTTCTATCATGAAGTAGACATCAAGAGCTATCCCTTATTTGAGTTTGCTCCATATGAATTGGCCTTGGCCAGTAAAATGGTCAGTGTGATAAAGTACGAAGGGCTGGATTTACTTCACGTTCATTATGCCATTCCTCATGCCTCTTCTGCCTATTTGGCCAAGCAAATTCTCAAAACGCATGGGATTTCCATTCCGGTAGTCACGACCCTACATGGAACAGACATTACTTTGGTGGGAAAAGATCCAAGTTATGAACCCGTGGTGACCTTCTCCATCAATCAATCGGATGGGGTAACGGCCGTTTCGGAGGATTTGAAAAAAGAAACTTACGAATACTTTGATATTCAGCAAGAAATAGAGGTGATCCCCAACTTTATTGATTTGGAGAGATTTAAAAAACAGCGGAAGGATCATTTTAAATTTGCGATTTGTCCCAATGGAGAAAAGCTTTTGGTGCACACCTCTAATTTTCGAAAAGTAAAACGGGTAGAGGATGTGATTCAGGTATTTTACAATATCCGGAAGCAAATCCCTGCCAAGTTGCTATTGGTGGGTGATGGGCCGGAAAGGGACCGAATGGAAAGGCTTTGCCGAACTTTAGGCACCTGCGAGGACATTCGGTTTTTAGGCAAATTGGAAGCTGTAGAGGAAGTTCTTTCTGTAGCAGATCTCTTTGTCATGCCTTCCGAAAAAGAGAGCTTTGGACTGGCTGCCTTGGAGGCTATGGCCTGTGAAGTTCCTGTGTTATCCTCCAATGCAGGAGGTATTCCAGAACTCAACCTCCATGGGGTCACGGGGTTTGTGTGTGAGGTTGGCGATGTGGAGGACATGACCGAAAAAGCCTTAACCATCTTAGACGAATCCCGCTTGCCCGGATTCAAAGAGAGAGCTCTTGAAAGAGCAAAGGAATTTGATATCGATCAGGTCCTGCCCAAGTACGTGAGCTATTACGAAAGAACTCTTGAAAAAATGTTGAGAATTCAATAAAAAACATGATTTCAATCAGGAACAAAAAAATTGAGCTGAAATTGAAACCCTTATTTTTGTAGTCTAGTTTAAATTCAAAAACAGCACCTTTAACTTCAAGCCTAATTTATTGTCGTCATGAAGAAGATTGGGAGATTAGACCGGCCTGACAATTTCGGTTCTGCCAAGATGTTTTCTAACCCTCTTTTGGAGCGAATTTCTAGAACCCATATTTTAGTTCCTATTACCTTATTTTTAGGGATTTCCTCCGTTTCGTTTTATTATGCCCTCACTACCAGTATCCCGCTTGGGCTGGGGGTTTTCTTCGTTTTTTTAGGCCTTTTTGCCTTTACTTTTGTGGAATACTTGATGCACAAGCACTTGTTTCATATGGAGCCAGATACGCCCCTCAAAGACAAGGTGCAGTACAGCATGCATGGAGTACATCACGATTATCCCAAGGATAAAGATAGATTGGCCATGCCTCCCTTTGTTAGTGCTGCCTATGCGGCAATTTTCTACTTGGTGTTTCATTTAGTGATGGGGGAGTTCGCGCTTTATTTTCTGCCAGGATTTTTGCTAGGCTATTCCCTTTATTTGGGTGTTCATTACGTCGTTCACGCCTACCAGCCTCCCAAGAATTTTTTCAAAGTCCTTTGGGTCAATCATGCCATTCACCATTACAAAGATCCTACTACTTCTTACGGAGTAAGTTCTCCTCTTTGGGATTATGTTTTTGGGACCCTACCCAAGAAAGAATAAACACCTCCTTCTTAGAGGCTTTTTTTAGGATTAGTGTCCTTACCTTTGGGGGTAGGAAAAACGACCATGATGCAATTGGATTTATTCTTGGGAATAACCTTAAACCAAAATCACGATGCATAGCGTGTCCATTCTGGGATACGGTTGGCTGGGTTTAGCCCTTGGGATCCATTTGAAAAAGGAGGGTATGCAGGTAATTGGATCTACTACCAGCAAAGAAAAGCAATCCAAATTGATGGAATTGGAATTAGATACGGTGGTATTTTCCCTTACCCCCCAAGCTCAGAGAGAAGAAAAACATCGTCTTTTTGCCTCGGAAGTACTCGTCATTACCCTTCCAGCGCTCACGCGATCGGGGGAGGGGGAATTTTACCTAGCTCAACTCCAGTCCTTAAAGAAGCTGATTGAAGGTTCATCAATAGAAAAAGTATTAATGATTTCCAGTACCGGCATCTATCCTGAGCATCCTATGGAAGAGAGGTACACGGAAGAAAGTTTGCAGGAGGGAATAAGCCCTGGAAATCCCATCCTTTTACAAGCCGAACGTTTCATGGAGGAGGAGAGGACCTACGCTTTCACCTGCCTTCGATTGGGAGGATTGATGGGACCGGGTAGAATTCCGGGGAACTATGTTTCCGGAAAACCTGAAGTTGTGGGCCATGCGCGCGTCAATTACATTCACCAATTTGATGCGGTTCGGATGATAGCGTGGATAATTCAAAAGGGATTATGGGATCAAACTTTCAATGGGGTAGCTCCCTACCATCCTCGTAGGAAAGAAATTTACGAACAAAATGTGGCCAGTTTTGGCATATCCCCCCCAAGAAGCTATGCCCAATTCCAAAAAGGGGTAGATAGGGTCATAGATTCTAGGAAAATTTTAGAAACGGGATTTCAATTTGCTTTTCCAGATCCCCTGCATTTCGAGTACTACTAAGCTTCCTTGGTAAGGTGATTGAACGTACTTGAACACCCCTTTTGGGTAGAACGAGTTCAAAAAAGCACTCTGTCATCTTGTCACTTTTTTATTCTTGGAATGCCCCTTGTTACTTGATAGGCAAAATCATCTGTGTTTAACTAAACCTATATACGTCCATGCAGGAAAAAGGCACCATCTCGATTCATACCGAGAACATTTTCCCAATAATTAAAAAATTTCTCTATTCCGATCATGAGATTTTCCTCAGAGAGCTCGTTTCCAATGCGGTAGATGCTACCCAAAAAATTAAGAGGCTAGCGACATTAGGTCAGTATGCTGGAGAGCTTGGAGACCTTACCGTGGAGGTTGCCTTTGATGAGAAGAAGAAAACCATTTCCATTTCGGACAAGGGCCTTGGTATGACTGCTGAGGAAATCAAAAAGTACATCAACCAAATTGCATTTTCTGGGGCAACCGAATTTGTTGAAAAATTTAAGGATGCCAAGGATGCCAATGAAATCATTGGAAAATTCGGTTTAGGATTCTACTCTGCCTTTATGGTGGCCAAGAATGTGGAGATCCATACGCTATCCTACCAAGAAGGGGCTGAGCCAGCCATTTGGACATGTGACGGCAGTACAGAATTTGAAATTAAAAAAGGCAAGAGAAAAAGTCGCGGGACAGAAATCATCCTTTACATCAACGAGGACTCCGAAGAATTTTTAGACAAATGGAAGCTGCAAGGGATCTTGGATAAATACTGTAAGTTTTTGCCCGTCCCTATCAAATTTGGAACAAAATCCCAGTCTGTAGAGGATGGAGTAGACGATAAAGGGGAGAAAAAATGGAAATCCATTGAGGTGGACAACATCATCAATACCACTTCACCCATTTGGACCAAATCTCCAAATGACCTTCAAGACGAAGACTATTTGGCCTTTTATAAGGGTCTATATCCCATGGGAGAAGATCCCTTGTTTTGGATTCACCTCAATGTAGATTATCCTTTCAATTTGACAGGGGTCTTGTACTTTCCCAAACTCAAGAATGACTTTGAGTTGCAGCGCAACAAAATCAAACTCTTCAGCCGCCAGGTATTCATTACCGATGAGGTGAAGGACATTGTGCCTGAGTTTTTAATGCTCCTACACGGGGTGATTGACTCTCCAGATATTCCACTGAACGTGTCTAGAAGTTTCTTGCAGGCGGATGGCAACGTGAAGAAAATCAATAATTATATCACGAAGAAAGTTGCTGACAAACTTTCAGAGCTCTTCAAGAAAGACCGTAAAGTCTACGAAGAAAAGTGGAATGACATTGGCCTATTCGTGAAGTATGGCATGATCTCCGAGGAAAAGTTTTATGAAAAGGGAAAAGAGTTTACCCTTCTCAAAAACACTAAGGACGAATTTTACACCTTAGACGAATACCGAGAAAAGGTAGCTGCTACGCAAACGGATAAAAACGAGCAAGTGATTTACCTCTATGCCAACGATGTCAAAAAACAAGACAGCTTTATCGATTCCGCTTTGAAAAAAGAATACGATGTCTTGGTCATGGATTCCCCCATAGACAACCATTTCATCCAACATGTAGAAACGAAGTTGGAAAAAACCCAACTCAAGCGGGTAGATGCCGATGTCATTGAAAAATTGATTCAAAAAGAAGCAGCTTACGCCAATTTATTGACAGAAGATCAAAGCAAATCGGTGAAAGAGCTTTTTGAAAAAGCTATTCAAAATAAGACCTATACCGTGGAAATCGAGGGCCTTAACCCAGAGGAATTCCCAGTGACAATCACCATGGAAGAATGGATGCGTCGAATGAAGGAAATGGCGCAAACGGGTGGGGGGCCGATGAGTTTCTACGGTAGCTTACCGGATAGTTATAAGGTAGCTATCAATGCCAATCACCCCTTGGTGGATAAGATTTTGAAAGCAGAAGGAGAAGAAGAGCAAGTGAAGTTGGCCAAGCAGGCTTTTGATCTGGCTTTACTTTCTCAGGGCTTGCTGACTGGTAAGGATTTGACTGCCTTTGTAAAGCGCAGTGTGGAAATGATTTAAAGACCTTTGGGGTTTCTCAAACCCCGAAGGTCTTGCTTACCAATCCAAAATTACACTCCATCCCCAACAAATTGTAGGGGATTTTTTGTTTGTTCTTTGAATAGTTGAATTCAGGAGGGCTTTTTGGTACTATTTGGTTAAAAATTAAAGAACTAACTATTAATTGTTATATTTTAATAAAAAATGTAATCAAATCAATTTAAATTTTATTAGTTATGGTTTTATAAAAATATTTTATTATTTTTTATTTGCTAATATGCTGCTAGACAGTTAGATTTAGTTCAAGTTCAATTCGAGCTTTAACTGGATTTTTAAACTTAAATTTTTAGAAAGATGAAACGTACTTACTTAGTTTTCGCAGTGTTGATTTTTTTCTCCACGTCCTGCGATTTCAACGAGTCACCTAAATTGGTTGAGGAACCTACCCTAACTAAAGTTCTAAGGGACCCGTTGTCTCAATAATTTAGTCTGGCATTAAACAAAACGAAGGAGCTCAACTCTCTTTTTATTGGAGATCAATCAAACATTGAATTTTCTCGCCAACAAGAATTTGCTTCAATTGCTGACTTTAAAATTTTCATCTCAGACAATTTCAAAAATCCAGATTATGTTTTCAATACCCTGTATGAGTTGGCTGAAATCGGTCAGGAGATCAGAGAAAAGTATCCGGATGTTTCCAATTTTTCAAAAACTGATCTTGAGAGTTTAGTCAATAACGGTACGGAATTGGGAAAGGAGTCAAAAGGGTATAATTCATCTTTGAACTTCAGAATTCAAGGGGAATGTGAAGAAGAATTAAAATCTTCTCTTCAAAATTGTCAGGACGCAGCACTTGTAGAAGCGGCAGGATGCGGACTTTTAAGTCCGACAATTTTACTAGCCCTAACTCGTGGAGGTATTGTATATTTAGCAGAACTGGTTTGCATTGATAGTGCTGGTCGATCCTTTAAAATTTGCAAAAAATATGAAAATTAAATTCTATGGAAAGCATCAAAAAATTAGAATACTTCTCCCTATTCTTAGCACTTGGAATTATTGCAGCAGGATCATTTCTTAAATCTATTCCAACTGCTTTGTTATTTCTTTCGGACTCCTTGTACAGGGCTATATTTTTTATCTCTACAAAAAGAACAATTTGGTACAGGAGTATCTCAAAAAGAAAGCTGGGGCGGTAATTGGTGGGCTACTTTTAATTGCATTTTTTCTTTTTAAAGATGGCATCTGAAGGTATGCCTAAATTTTTTCTTAGTCCAATTGTGAGTAAACAAAGTACTCATTAAAAGCCTACCTAACGTAGGTGGTTAGGCCTTCGCTTCTTTGCGAGCAAAAATAAGGTATCGAAGCTGCTCCGTAAGTAGCCCCATTCTCCAGTTTTTTATTTCCCCTACTTCCTGTAATTTTGAGGCACCATTCACGAAAAATAAAAAACAGTATGCCTTACCTATTTACCTCAGAATCTGTATCTGAGGGTCACCCAGATAAAATTTCGGACCAGATTTCGGACGCATTGATTGACAACTTTTTGGCTTTTGATCCCAACTCCAAGGTAGCCTGCGAAACGCTCGTTACTACCGGTCAGGTAGTCCTTGCTGGAGAGGTAAAATCGGAAGTGTACCTAGACGTGCAAAAGATCGCTCGCGAGGTGATCAACAAGATTGGTTATACCAAGAGTGAATACATGTTTGAAGGCAACTCCTGCGGAGTGCTTTCTGCCATCCACGAGCAGTCTGCGGACATCAACCAAGGGGTAGAGCGCAAGAACCCAGAAGAACAGGGTGCAGGCGACCAAGGCATGATGTTTGGCTATGCCACCAACGAAACAGAGAACTACATGCCTTTGGCATTGGACCTCTCACACCGCATCCTTTTGGAACTAGCGGAATTGCGTAGAGAGAATAAGGACATGCGGTACCTACGTCCTGACTCCAAGTCCCAGGTGACGATCGAATACTCCGATGACAACGTGCCTCAGCGCATCGATGCGATTGTGGTCTCTACCCAGCACGATGACTTCGACCAAGAAGAAGCGATGCTTGCCAAAATCAAATCCGATATCATCCACATCTTGATTCCACGCGTGAAGGCCAAGTTGAAGCCTTCCCTACAAAAACTATTTACGGATCAGATTACCTACCACATCAACCCAACGGGCAAGTTTGTGATTGGTGGACCTCACGGTGATACCGGCTTGACCGGAAGAAAAATCATCGTAGATACCTACGGGGGCAAGGGCGCTCACGGAGGAGGAGCCTTCTCGGGCAAAGATCCTTCGAAAGTAGACCGCTCCGCGGCATACGCGACCCGTCACATTGCCAAAAACATGGTGGCAGCAGGCGTGGCTGACGAGATCTTGGTGCAGGTATCTTATGCAATTGGCGTTGCCAAGCCGATGGGTATTTATATCAATACCTACGGTACAGCCAAGGTAAACTTGAGCGATGGAGAGATTGCGAAGAAGGTAGAAGGCATCTTCGACATGCGTCCCTATGCCATCGAGCAGCGCTTGAAGTTGCGTACCCCGATCTACCTAGAAACAGCCGCTTACGGCCACATGGGTAGAGAGAGCGTGGTGGTAGAGAAAACCTTCACTTCCCCGTATCGCCCAGCGATCACCCAAAAGGTAGAGCTATTTACCTGGGAGAAGTTGGATTATGTAGAGCGAGTGAAGAAGGAATTCGGCATTTAAGGGCTTTGTGAGCGTTAAGCGTTAAAAGCCTGCAGAAGGCAGGCAGGTTAAAGGTTATTAACTCCTGCTCTAAAGTAAATTTAACTTTACAAAACCAAAAAGCGGCTAAAGTCGAAAGGCTTAGCTGCTTTTTTATTTAAATGAATACTGCTACCCCTAGTAGTCCTGATTGAAATATTCTAAGAAGTAGGGGAGAGTCAGCTGATGACCAAAATCCCTTATTCAGAGTAATTAAAGGAATCCACTTGCTCCTTGATCCAATCCTGGTACTTGCCTCGTATATAGTCTGTCCATTCTTCTTGGTAGGCAGATCCATCGAGTAAAAACTTAAAACCAGTAGCTGCCTTCGGTTTGCTAAGTGCATCGACCAATTCTTCGGCAAGATTCCGCTCTTTGATTCGCTGGTCCACAAAATCCTGCATGATTTGATGCTCTTGACTGGGTTCTAGTTTGGTAAACTCCGCAAAATTTTCTGGTTGCTCTTCTATCTCATCCAAAATATCTTCTTCCTCTTCTGTCAGATCGTAGTTGAAATAATCTTCGTCATCAGGCATGTAATGAATTTTTTTCTTATCGAGTTGGTAGAAGCACACGTTGCCTTTTAGGAGTTGGGTTGCAATGAGCTCAATCTCTTTTTCAGTAAGGGAAAGCATGGATGGTGTCCTAAAATTTATTTGGATTGTATTTGTCGAAATTTCTACATTTTGTTACAAACTTAGCAAGCTCTAGGGTAAAAAAATAACCTTAAATTTCTTGTTTCAGTATCTTTTCAAGCAAACTGCCTTCAATTTCATGGCCACCTTGAAAAGTAAGTCGGGTAATTGGGACTTCGAGTTGCTGAATTAATGTCTCTTGCTTGGAGACTTGATCCTCAGTGATCAATTCGTCTTGTTCACCTGTTACCAAGATTAACCTGGCCTTTGCAAATTTCTCTCTAGCAAGGTCTAGATCCAGGTCATGGGCAAAGCCACCTGCCCAAAGGATCAAGGTGGAAACTTGTCCTGGCCAATGGCTGATCCAACGCGTAGCAGTAGCAGCTCCCTGGGAAAAGCCTAGCACATGGATCTTGGGAGGGATAAAATAATGTTCCAATAGATTTTTCATTACTTGATCAAGAAACCTATGGTTATTGGCTATGGCTAATTCCCGTTCATAACTCGTCATCCAATTGGCACCAATTCTCCCATGAAATTCTTTCAGGTAAGAATAATTGGTTCCTTCTGGTGCAAGAATTAGTCTATCCTCATTGGAAAAAGGGGCAAATTTTCTCAGAAAAAATTCGGCGAGTTGTTTATAGCCATGAAGCACTACCCAAATCTCTTTTTCTTTTCCCGTGGGGGAATGGGACAGGTAATAAAGGGCTTCGTAGGAAAAATTTACAGTGGATTTCACAGTCCTATTTATTCAAGTTGTCAAATTTGAGCGGAAGCAATTCTTTTATCCCTCGGATTCTAAGTACTTGGTTTTTATTGCGAAGCAAGAGGAGGGTAATTGGTCTATTAAATCTGTTTTCTACTTCATTGATGGTTTGCCTGCAAACTCCACAAGGAGAAACCTCAGCCCAATCTTCTTCGCCTGCTCTTTGGGCTACAATTGCAAGCGTCAAGGGAGCCAGATCAGGATTATTGGCTCCTACATAGCCCAAAAGTAAGCGCTCTGCGCAAACGCCGGTAGGGAAGCTTACATTTTCTTGGTTAGAAGATTGGAATACTTCTCCATTCTCTAAAACCAAGGCAGCACCCACATGGAAATTGGAATAGGGGGCATAGGCTCGTTTTGAAATTTCCTGTGCTCTTTGAATCAAGTGCAGCTCTGCCGCGCTCAATTCTTGGAGTAGCAACTCTTCCATTTCTACTGTTTCAGTGACTTTTTTCACAAGTAAGGTAAGGTTTGGATACTAGCCTACGGAAAAGGTACATAATTGTTGTGTAATTCTTTAATCAAGGCTTTTTCCACGAAAAAAAATTAGGCATTTTTATCCATCCAATGCTTGAATCATGAACCATATTTTGCTCTTTGGGGCAGGAAAATCTTCTACATATTTGATTGATTACTTGGCGGATTCCTGTCAACAAGGAACCCGATTCCTGACCGTTGCGGATATGGATTTTCGATTGGCTGCTTCCAAACTCAAGCAGCGTAAGCATACGCTGGCTGTTGAACTGGATCTGGGAAATCAAGTGGCAAGGCGGGAACTTATTGCGCAGGCAGATGTGGTCCTATCCATGCTTCCAGCCTCCCTTCATCCCCTCCTGGCTGAAGATTGCTTGGTACTCGAGAAACATTTTTTTACAGCTTCTTACGAAAGCGAGTTCTTGCGCAGCAAGCGAGCAGAAGTAGCTTCCAAGGGCCTACTTTTTCTAAACGAATGTGGTCTTGATCCTGGGATAGACCACATGTCGGCCATGAAGTTATTTGAAGAAGTCCGATCTAGAGGAGAAAAAATTCTTTCTTTTAAATCCTATTGCGGAGGTCTTTTGGCACCTGCAAGCGAAGACAATCCATGGAAATATAAGTTTACTTGGAATCCACGAAACGTGGTTTTGGCAGGTCAAGGGACCTCTACTTATCTAGATGCTGGGGAACTCAAGCTTGTTCCTTACCAGCAATTGTTCAAGAGAATTGAAAAAATCAGTATCCCTGGCTGGGGAGATTTTGAGGGCTACCCCAATAGAGATTCCTTAAGTTATCAACAGGTCTATGGTTTAGAGGGAGTACCCACCTTACTTCGAGGAACACTGAGGAGACCAGGATTTTGCAAAGCTTGGGATGTATTTGTTCAATTGGGAATGACAGAGGATGGATTGCAACTCAATTTGCCTCAAGGAAGTAACTATAGGCAATTTTTAAATACCTTCTTACCTTGGTCTGATACCTTGCGGGTTGAGGAAAAACTCGGGAAAGCGATTCCCGATATGGACTTTGATACCTTCGAAAAAATTCAATGGATGGGACTCTTTGAATCCCTTCCCTTACCCATCACTCAGGGTAGTCCAGCCCAACTACTTCAAGCGATATTAGAGAAGCATTGGTCTTTACAGGCAGAGGACAGGGACATGATCGTGATGCAGCATCAACTGCAGGTAGAGACGGAAGAAGGTGTCAAAACCATTTATGCTAGTTTGGTGCAGGAAGGGGAGGATGCTTTGTATACGGCCATGGCCAAAACGGTAGGCTTACCATTGGCCATAGCAGTAGACCTTTTTTTGGAAGGCAAAATTCTTTGCAGAGGGCTTCAACTCCCTGTAGTCCCTGAACTCTACCTTCCTATTCTGAAGAAGTTACAAGATGTAGGAATATCTTTTCAAGAGCAATGCATAGCTTCAACAGCTGCCCCTTTTAAAAGTTGATTTATACGTGATTTAGGGCCTCCAATCTGCTGGAGGATCGATAAATGCCCCTGAAACTACCCTACAATCATCCGGTACTATGGCCTTAACCTGCCTGAATGTGAGGTCGTTTTTATCGATATAAATTCTTTTTGAGGTTTCTCCTCCAGCCATAAAATAGCCCAATACCACCTCATCTGGATTGTTTAGGCTAATCATATTTCCTCTGATGGTAGCAGGAGGCGGGTCAAAAATGGATCCACTGATTTCAGCTTGTTGCTTGACCAAGCGAAGAAATCGGTAGGCCTCTTGGGATATGCTGTACTGCTTGAGGTCCATTCTAAACTTATTGACAAATCTGAATCCATCGTCTTGAATGAAAGAAGCAGGAATTCGGGTGCTAAGTCCGTTGAAGTTGTCGTCATTTACCACAAAAAGACTCTGGTTGTTGCCCGCTTCATACCGAAAGCAGATAGAACAGCAATCCTTAGGCTGTGGGGTTCGGTTAGGATTTTGTGGGGAAGGCCTAGGAGTATATAATTCTGGGCTTGTTTCCAAAATATAGACTGCTGGACCGTTTCTCCAGTAATAAAAATTATTTTGATCTGCAGGATCTTTAAGCTCCACAATCAATTGTACCCCCGATTTGGGAAAAGTACTGCCTTCTACTTGAATAGTCACCGTACGTACTTCCAAAGACTGAATGTTTGGAGCTGCAGCCACTCGCTCAGGAGTAGAAGTATATACATTTCCTTCGGCAGTTAGGATTTGTAGGGTGTAAGATTTACCAACTTCTGCTCTAAAATTTGCAGGGGTAAAGTAAGTTCCTTTAGCCTCGGTACCTTCGGTGAGGAAAGTGACATTGCCTTCGTTGTCTCTAACCACTACCGTAGCCAGGCTGACTGGGCGAATTAATCCTTCAAAAATACTTCCGTAGGTTGCACTTCGGGTAAGGGTGATGGCATGGGGGCCAGGCCCGGTAGAAATAATACCTTCTACAGTCAAAAGCTGCTCTCCCTCAGGTACTTTTACCTCGTAAGGGTCTACACAGGCCATTGGCATTACTAGGAGTAGGTATAGTAGTCTTTTCAACATGGCTTAGAAGCTAATGGCATAACTTAAACTTGGAAGGGGAATTCCCAACAGGGCCAACCGAAAGGCTTGTGGAGGTTGCTGTGGGGCATCGTCAAAGAAAATCGAAAACGGATTTTTTCGCCCATATACATTGAGTACTGAAAAAGTCCAGTCTCCTTCAAAAAACTTTCCTTGACCATTCAATTTAAAGTTAACGGAAAAATCAAGTCGGTGGAAGTCTGGTAGGCGCTGCTGGTTTCTATCTTTAAAATAGGCCAAGTTATTTCCAGAATAATCAAATTTCGCATCCGGAAAGGTAATGGGTCTTCCGGTGCTGTAGGCAAAAGTAGCAGAAATGGAAGTGTTGGTACTTACCTTGTAATTGCCAATCAAGGTGAGGTCATGCGGTTTGTCAAAGTTGGAAGGATACCAAGATCCACTGTTGATATTTTCCTCTTCAAAGGGGGTAATGACTCTTCTAAAGGCCCTGGAATAGGTATAGGAAATCCAACCGGTCAAGGTACCTAAGTTTTTCTTTATGTAAAGTTCTGCCCCATAGGACTTTCCTTGTGCAGGGATAAGCTCGGTTTCTATGTGATTTTGTAGAATGAGGTTTGCTCCATCTTTGTATTCTACGACGTTTTGAAGGTCTTTGTAGTACACCTCAACTGAAGTTTCAAAGATGTTTCCTTTGAAGTTGTTGTAGTATCCAAGGGAGAATTGATCGGCAATTTGAGGTTTCAAAAATCCATCACTCAATTTCCATACATCGGAGGGAGCAATGGTGGCAGTATTTGAAATCAAGTGAATAAATTGATACATTTTATTGTACCCCAGCTTGACCGAACTTGCCTTGGAGAAGGAATACCTCAGGGAGGCCCTAGGTGCTAGTCCATCGTAATTTTGGATGACTTCATTATTTGCATACCTAGTTTCTCCTACGGCACTACCGTCTGAGATGGGTTTGTTTTCTTGGTAATTTCGTACCGTTCTTGCCCCTAGATACTGGTAATAATCGTACCTCAAGCCATAGGTAAGTCCAATTTTTTCTCCGATTTCTAGTTCATGTTGGAAGTGGGCAGCAAGTTCTCTCCCGGTTTCATCTTGGACTTTTTTGGGAAGCAGCTCTGCCTCTGTTCCCGTAGGTACCAATTCCCCCGGTTGAATGCTCACTTGCTTGTAATCTGCACCTAGGGTAAGGTTTTGTCCTGTGCCTAAAGAATAGGTAAAGAACGTTTTTCCACCCATATCGGCGATATGGGAGTTGATTTCAAAGTTGTTGATTCCGGACTGATTAAATATTCCATAGGTATAGAGGGAATAAAATCCACTGGTCTCCATGCTCAGTTTGTCGCTCCACTTACTTTTCCACTGCAAGGAATGCGCATTGTTTTGCCAAGAAATGGTGGTATCGGAGGCAAAAGCAAAGTCATCGTAGCTGGTATAGTAGCTGTAAGTAAATTCGTTTTTTTCGGAGAGGGGAGCACTAATTACTAGATTTCCATCGTAGAAATTGGCATCTGAGCTATTGAGTGTGGTGTTCTGTAAGGATTGCAAAAGCCAATTGATGTAGGAAATTCTAAATCCTCCTAAAAGTGAAACCTTATTTTTGACCAATGGACCATTTAAAGAGATTTTACCTGAAAAATTGCTGAGCATCACATCTCCTCCAAATTTATCCACACTTCCTGCCTTAGGAAGGATATCTAAAATAGCAGAGCTCCTCCCACCAAATCGAGAAGGGACTACCGCTTTGTAGAGTGTGACATCGTTGACCATGTCTGGATTGAAGGCGGTAAACAAGCCAAACATATGGGAAGGATTATAGATGGGTGCTCCAGCAAATTGGATGAGGTTTTGATCTACCCCTCCCCCTCGAACATTGAGGCCTGAAGAAGCTTCCCCTACTTGACTTACTCCGGGAAGTGTGGCCAAGGAGCGTACGATATCTATTTCACCCATAAAAGGAGGCAACTCTTTCATGGTATTCATGCTTAAGGTAACGGCTCCCATGTTGGTGGATCGTATGTTTTTTTCTGGATCACTTCCATAGATCACTACGTCGTCCAAATTAAAGTCTTCTTGAAGCATTTTGATGGTGATCCGCCCATCTCCTACGGCAGTGATGGGGTATATTTTGGTTTCGTATCCCACGTACCTAAACTCCAGCGTGTATTCTGCCCGAGACAATTCCAATTCGAAACTTCCATTGGCATCCGTAATTCGGGTGAGATTAAGTTCAGGAATGGCCACTGTGGCGCCCACCAAGGCTTCTCCCGTGATTTCGTCTGTAATTCTTCCCGAGAGCTTGATTCCTTTGAGTTGTCCTATATCTCTTCCAATTACTTCTCTAGTGACCGTCGGCGTTTGAGCCCATGCCGTTCCCCACCCCAATAAGAAATACACAACAAGGATTAATTTTTTCATGGGGGTTGGTTAAATGGCGTCAGGGTCAAATTTGAATAATTCCATAGGGAGGACTGCGCTCACTGATTCTTCTGGTGCACGCAGGAAGTAGATGGAACCGTTGTAGGAAAAATAGCCCACATGGATACTTTGAGGGAGCCCGATGATCTGGTTTTTCGTTTTCCAAACCATGGTTTCCAAGTTGAGTTCCCAAAGCTCTTGGGTAGCTCTATATAGCCCAAGATAAGCTTTATTGCCAATCACTTCTGCCATAGGGTAGCCTTGCCCTTTATTTCCAGGATAGGTAGTCAGCAATTTCCAGCTGTCAGGAGAGGGGCTGTATTCCCAGAGCTGCCCGTTGCTTGCCAGCACCAGGATGCGTCCCTTATATACTAAGGCAGCCCCTGTTTTACCCAAAGCGACAGGAGCATTGCCCTTGCTGGTCCAGGTGCGAAGGAGGGGGTCATAGGATCTCACCACTTGGCCAGCACCATCGAGACCCCCCAATAAAAATAACTTTCCTTCTACCTCTACCGCCAAGGCTTCTCGGGAGGTAAAGGGAAGATCAGCAAGTCGTTCAAAACTACTGCCATTGATTTTCCAGAAGCTTCGATCAAATTGATAGACGTCTCTGGATGTCTCTAGGGCCCCTCCTCCCAAGAAATTGGGGGAGGCAAAGGCAAATCTCCGTACTGCTCCAGGAAAAGAAACCTCCGACCATGTACCCGTGCTGGGCTGAAAGCGTTGAAAATTAGGATAATTATCCCCTAACTTAATTTTTCCCAAGCCAACGTAAAATCCTGTTTGATGGAAGAAAAAAGTATTGTCATAAATCCTTAGACCTCCAGGAAATTCTGACACTTTGGTAAACTTTCCTGCCTGATACTCAAAAGGGGTAGGAAGAACAATCTCTTTATTTTGTACTATCAATTTGATCGGCACCACTACTTGCCCAGAGGGGGCAGGGATTTTTGCGGTCAACTTCGATTCAAATAGGTTTTGAAGTACCTGGGCTTCTTGTGTTCCAAAAAACACCTTGGTGCCTTGAGGGAAGTTTTTTCCTTGAATCACAACTTCACCTCCAGCTATTCCATAACTAGGGGAAAAGCTGTTTACTGCCGGAGAAAGAGTTTTTAATTCCACCACTTCTCCTTCAAGTCTCTGCCCATCTACCTCTGCAAAGGCTTTTACAAAATACGTTTGGCCTATTGTAAAGCCTCCTTTTTCACCAATGAATCGTCCAGGACCATTTTTTTCTCCCAAAGACAGGGTGATTGGACTCGCAAAAGAAGAAGTGGTGGAAAAAATAAAACCGTGGTCTTTGGCAACTACCTCACGGTTGGTCAGCAGTCTTCCTGAAAGTCGAATTTTATCTCCCCCAACAAACAACACCTCTTCGGTGGAAACAAATACGGGAGCGTTCTCTTCCAACGTACAGGACCAGAAAATGAGGAGTAGAAAAACAAAGGTAAAACCTAGTTTATGCATGTGGGAGCAATAGAAATTGGTTTGTAAAAATAAAAATTAACTCCAGATATTAAGCTGGATTTTGTTATCAACTTAAGCAAATTGGAGTCGCTTTAGCTAAAAACCAAGTAAAAATCCAGAAAGTAAAGAAGCGTATGCCGCAGTAAAGGTTCCGTCCTCTTCTTTCAAACAAATTTCTTGAGGAAAGGGGGCTAAGGAAAGAGGTGTGTGTGCCAACTCAAGAACTTCTCTAAAGACGTTTTTTGCAGGAGCATCTTTCACCTGAATTCTTTGGATAGGATAAAGGCCTTGGCCTTCGGCCAAAGATAAGAAGGTAGGGATTTGCCCTGATGGAAGAATTACCCAAAATCGTCCTTCGGGAAGCAGTAAAGCTTTCGTTTTTAAGAGTAATTCTTCAAAAGGGAGTTCATCGGCATGAAGAGCTCGATTTCTTTTGGTATCTGAAGATTTGAGATGATTGGGGAAATAGGGAGGGTTACTCACGATCAAGTCAAAGGCCTGCGGTTCAAAAAAATCTTGAAACCTACTTGCCTTTATTGTTATTCTATTGCCAAAAGAGCTTGCTTTACAATTTTCCTCAGCCTGATCCGCAGCATCGGGGTCGATTTCCAAAGCAGTGAGCCTTGCTGTAGGAAAGCGTTGCGCCAGCATCAATGCCAAAACGCCGGTCCCTGTGCCTACGTCTAAGATGTGTTTGGGGGAATCGTGACCAGCTAGGGCGCCGAGAAGTACGGCGTCGGTACTGATCTTCATGGCACAGCGGTCTTGATGCACCCGAAATTGTTGAAACTGAAACCATGAATTTCCCATCAGGTGCGGGCACGACTCCATAGTTTGGAGCGGAAACGGGATTTATCCTCCATGATATTCAAATCCTCCTCAGACACCCTTTTTACACTTTCTATGGTGTAAAATGCTTTTTGGTCGGTGGCCTTCACCATGGAAATGAATTCTTGAAGTTGATCTCTTTTCATTACGGTAAACAATAAGTTTACTTTTCCATAACGACCTTCCGCCCCAACATTGGTGAAGCGGTAATTTTTTTCCTTCATAAACTCCAGTAAAGTCGGTAGCGGCTTGGGAGTAATCACCCGGACCAATACCCTTCCCAAAGCCAATTTTTCGTCCAAGGTCATGCCCACATAGGTGCCCGTAGCAAATCCTCCTGCATAAGCCAGATAGGATAGAGGATTGTCCACATTTTGAAAAATTTGCCCTATGGCCAACAACCAGATCAAGGCCTCAAAAAATCCCAAAATGGGGACGATATTTTTCTTTCCATTCATCATAAACATGATGCGTAGGGTATTGATGGAAACGTCCGCTACCCTGGCAACGAAGATCAAAAGAGGCATCAATACGTAATTCATTACAGAATCTGAAATGCCAAGGGAATGGAGTACATCTTGCATACCAATGAAGAAAGAATTTCATAAAATTACCGCTTTCTTCGCTTCCTTTATAAAAGGATGGGGAATTAGATTTTTTTATCCTTTCCAGCAGGAATGCCGAAGGTCAAAAAAAGGATAGTCATACCTAGGAGCAGCCAGATCATCACCTCCCAATTTGCCAACCAATCCAAAGAAATCCCGAAGAAAAGTGGGCCCAAGGCAGCAAAAACGTAACCGGCGGATTGCACCATGCCGGAAAGTTTGGAAGTAGTGAGTTCTTCTGCTGCCCTCATCGAGATCAGCGTATATGCAATACTCAGACTTGCCCCACTTCCAATTCCAATGACCGTCAAGGCGAGGTAGGTTACCCATTCTTGATGAATAAATAGGGCTCCATAGCCCAAAAGATAACCCAATCCAACTCCTAGCACCACACCGGATTGCTGGGGCAATCTGAGTAAAAGGTTAGGAATAAAAAAGGTGCCGATAAGCGATATCAATTGCATGTAAAATAGAGACCAGCCTGCAGTAGTAGGAGACATGCCTCGTGCCACCAAAAGATCAGGAAGCCAGGTAATCAGGGTAAAGTACATCACCGATTGTGAGGCCATAAATCCAGTAACTTGCCAGGCTAGGGTAGATTTCCAAACATTTTTGCTCGGTACCTGTACATGAGAAGGTTTTTTTTGGGAAGAGCTAAGTTGTGGGACCCAGGCGATCAAAGCGAGGACCATGCCTCCTACCCAGAAAGCCAAAGCTCCCCTCCATCCCCAGCCCAGCCCCTCTGCTAAGGGGACACTGATTCCTGAAGCAAGGGCAGCAAATAGAGACATGCCCGTGGAAAGGATGGCCGTCATCAAGCCCAGCTTTTCAGGAATTCGGACTTTAAAGAAGGGGATGAGCAGTACGTTGGCCGTGACAATGCCTATCCCCATAAGCGCTGTCCCCAGGTACAGCAGGGATACGTCCCCAAGTACCCGAAGGCTAGCTCCCAAGGCAAGCACCAAAATTCCAGCAAAAATTGCCCTAGCTGGACCAAGCCACCTTCCTAGGCGAGGAGCCAGCAGAGAAAAAAGGGCAAAGGTGAGTAGACTTAGGGTAGTCAAAAATCCCGCAGCAGTATTGGAAATACCCAAATCCTCTCGAATGAAGGGTATAAGCGGCCCTACAGAAGCAATAGTGGTGCGCAGGTTGATCGAGATGAGGATCACACCGAGAAAAAGTAAGGCTTGGGAGGAGGACTTGGACAAGGGAGGTAGGAGGGACTGTGGAAGTACGAAATACGGAAATAAATTGTACAAAGTACCAGGTACCAAGTACAAGTCAGTGTTAGGTACGAAATACGAAATACGGAATTGAGTTGTACAAGGTACCAAGTACGAAGTACTAAGCAGGAATTCGAATTAAAAATGAAATTCTAATTCGATAATACTCTTGCCTGCCGCAGGCGGGGGGTACTTCGTACTTTGTACAAAACTAGGATCTTGACACAATCAACTCCTCCACACACCTCACCCAGGTATCGTTGGAGTTGAGGCTGGGTACCAATTCCCAATGTTCCCCTCCAAGTTCTTCAAACTGCTCCTTGTACTCTTCCCCTACCTCCACGGTAGTTTCTAGGCAGTCCGCTACAAAGGCAGGAGAAAAAACGAGTACTTTTTTTACTCTTTCTTTTGCTAATGCTTTGATGGTATCCTCTGTGTAGGGTTTGATCCAGGGATCTTTGCCCAAGCGAGATTGGAAGCAGGTGAGCACCTTTTCTTCAGGTAGTCCCAATTTTTCTGCAATCAATCGAGTGGTCTGAAAGCATTGGGCTCGGTAGCAAAATTGATTTTTAATACCATAGCCAGCACAACAAGACCCAAGTTGGCAATGCCCCTCTACACTTCCCTTTTTTATTTGTCTTTCTGGAAGTCCATGGTAAGAAAACAAGTACCTATCGTAGGCATGGTCCTGCATAGCTTCCCGGCCGAGTTCCGCCCAGGCTTCAAGAAACAGGGGATGCTCCAGGTAGTTGCTAATAAAGCTCATTTCGGGAATGATCTGCCAGGTGCGGACCAACTCCATGACCCGATCTATGACCGAACCGTTGGTTGCCGATGCATACTGAGGAAAGAGGGGAAGCACAATGATTTTCTTTACCTTTTCTTTACGAAGCTCTTCCAACCCTTTTTCTATGCTAGGATTTTGGTAGCGCATGGCAAAAACTACGTGATAGGATTGAGGATCCAGTTTTTTTTCAAGTTTATCTTTGAGGTCTTGGGTATGAAAAAGTAGGGGAGATCCTCTTTCTGTCCATAGCTTGCGGTACTCTTTTGCCGATTTAGGAGCTCGAAAGGGTGCGATAATCAAATTGACCAACATCCACCTGAATATAAATGGAAAGTCTATCACCCTTCCATCCATCAAGAATTCTCTCAGGTACTTGCGAACATCTCCTGTTTTGGTACTGTCTGGGGTTCCTAAATTTACCAGAAGGACTCCTATTTTTGCTTGACTCGTAGACATAAAGCGATGTATTTCCCTAGAAAAGCCCAAAAATAGGCCCTTTGTTTTACTTTTTTGAAACTAAGTTTAAAACAAGGGTTTAAGTGGCTGAAAGTGATTTAACCAAGAATCAATCGGCTTCTCCAGGTTTCTTTTTGAGGGCCCATTTCATTAAAGGGGCTGCAGACATCGAGGTAACAAGTGCCATTACCACTAGGGCAACGAATAATTTTTCATCGATGAGCCCATTTTCCAAAGCGATTAGGCCCAAGATAATTTCCATTGCCCCACGTGCATTCATTCCAAAACCCACCGCTAAGGCATCCTTGGGACTATATCCTGAGCGGAGGGCTCCATAGCCGCTTCCAATAATTTTCCCGGCAAAGGAAATGACAAGAATGATCAAAACTAATCCGAGGTCAAAGTTGGTAAAGAAGTTGATCTTTAGACCAATAGAAACAAAGAATAAAGGAGCGAATATGTTGTTGATGAACTGATGAATAATTTCTTTCGCCTTCTCAGACAGGTGATCTGAGTCGCCAAGGGCTACGCCAAAAAGGAAGGCTCCAAAGATGGCATGAATCCCAAGCCATTCGGTAAAGGCCGCTGCCAAAAAACAAAAAGCCATGGACAAGGAAAGAACGCCACCTGGCCAAGCCAATTTCTTGTTAGTCCAAGGGAGGACCTTATTCAACAATCCCTTTCCAAGAGTGAGCATGAATACGGTAAAGAGGAGGGTAATCCCGAATGTATTGACCAAAGAGAAATTTCCTGCCTTCCCCATGAAAGAAAGGATCACAGAAAAGATCAACCAACCAATCAAGTCATTGACCATGGCTCCAGCGACAATGACCATACCCATTTTGGTTTTAAACAAATTCATGTCCATTAAAATCCGCGCGACGACTGGAAGGGCGGTAATTGACATGGCTGTTCCCATGAATAAGGAAAAGAGTAATTTTTTGTCTTCTGTGATCCCAAAGAATTCTGGGAAATAATAGGGGGCTAGGAATCCAAAAATAAAGGGAACCACTAAGCCTAAAATACTGATGCTGACGGCTGATTTCCCTTGAGACCAAACGAGGTGGAGTTCCACTTCTAGGCCTGCAATAAACAAAAGTAGGATGACTGCCATTTGGACAATTCCATCCAAAGCAAGATTAGCGGAAGGGCTGCTTTTAAATAAAAATTCGAAAAACTCTGGGCCAACCATTCCAAGGACTGTTGGGCCTAAAATTATCCCTGCCAAGATTTCTCCTACTACCGCCGGTTGCTTTAGTTTTTGTGCTACCTCTGCAAAAATGCGAGCCAACAGCAACATGGTTGCTAACTTAAGCAGTAAGTTGATTACATCCTGATGTGCTAAACTTTCCATATCCTACTTCACAATTAACAAGTTGCACGGAAGTTCCTCTAAAATACCCTCCAAATCATGTGGGAAAAGGCGATCGATAAAGCTAAGACCTTGCTCGTCGCCCATAATCAATAAGTCCGCTTCAATGGATTCGGAGTACCGGACCAATTCTACCGCCCATTTCCCTGCAGTCACCTTGATGTTGATCTTCAAGCCTGTTTGGTCGAGTTTGTCCAAGATATCCTGAACATACTGGATTTCATCCTGGACCAATTTGCGTCGGGTATTGGCCACTTCTGTTTCCGTTCCTTCCCCTGCAGTAGCCATCTGAAACCCATACAATTTGATTTCATTCAAAATATGCACTTGGCTAGATTGTTCGGCTTGGCAGAACTTGAGCCCTCTAGCAATCACACGAGGGGTGATCTCTAGTTCGGTTCCATTGATCACTACTTTTGAAAAATGCGTGGTTGTAATTTTTGGATCTATCAACGTGAGAACCGAACAGGTTGCTTTTCGAATTACTTTTCGAGCCACAGACCCGAGGTAATAAGTAAGTAGCCCTTCTTTTTTCAAGGCTCCTAAGACCAAAAGATCAACCCCTTCTTCCGCGCAGGTTTTCAGGATGGTCTTCGCCGGCTTGCCTTCTTTCCAAATGGTCTTGATGCGGTGGAGATCTCCACAATGACGAGAAAGGACTTCTGCCAATTGCGCTTCCAATTCGGGAGTCTTGGTACCTACGTGGATCAAAACAAGCTCACCTTCAAATATGCTGATCAATTTTCGGGCTTCAGCAATTAAGGCCTCCATACGTGGAGAAAAGGCAATGGCAAGGGCAAGTTTTTGATACATAGCAACAAGAATAATGCTTGAAATACGTCATTTTTTGTCAAAGGAGCAATTCCCTTTTTCTCCGTCACCATTCATCCTCTACCCCTTCCTTCTACCTCCATTTTAGAGAATCAGAAAAACTCTCCACTCAAATTCCCATTTTTTTCCTAAACTTTCCCTTCATTTACTCTTTGAATATTTCCAAAAACACGACCCAATATGAGAAAACACCTCTTTTTTGGACTGTTGCTGGCAACGACGTTTTGTGGCAAGGCCTTTGCCCAAAGCGACTATCCTACGCTCAGTCAAACCACACAACGCATCCAAAAACTCAGTGCTAATCCAGCAGTAGAGTTAAAGACGCTGACCAAGACTGCTGGCGGCAAGGAAATTTATGCCCTGGAGATCGGTACCGGAGCCAAGGACCAAAAACCCGCGATTGCAGTAGTCGGCGGTGTAGAAGGATTCCATGTCCTCAGCGTAGAATTGGCCCTTCAGTTTGCTGAAAAGCTCGTTGGGGAAAATGCCAAGGCACTCGAATCCACCACCTTTTATGTATTTCCCAACCTTTCTCCAGATGCTTATGCGCAGTACCATGCTGCCTTGAAGTACGAGCGTCGTGGCAATGCCGTGGCGATGGATCATGACCGTGATGGAACACCTGGAGACAACGGCTACAGTGATTTGAATGAGGATGGACAGATTACCTGGATGAGGGTAGCAGATCCTATGGGAGAGTGGACCACGTCCAAAGAAGACCCTAGAGTGATGGTCAAAGCCGATCGATCCAAGGGAGAAGCGGGAAAGTATTTGGTCTTCAAGGAAAGTGTGGATAGTGACAAGGATGGAAAGTTTGCTGAAGACCTTACGGAAGGCATTGCCTTCAATAAATCTTTAAGCTATAAATTTCCCGTATTTGAACCGCTAGCAGGAGACATAGCCGTGTCACAACTCGAAAGCAGAGCCTTGCTAGACTACCTCTTTGAACAGTGGAACATCTTTGCTTTTGTCACCTTTTCTCCTGCCAATAACCTGAGCAATCCTTTGAAGTATTCTGCCAGCGAAGCACGGAAAAGGGTAGTAACTTCTATCTTAGAAAAAGATCAGGTAAGTCAAGCTATGGTAGCTGATCTTTACTCCAAAAGCAATCCGGCCAAAGCTTTTCAACAAACCAACCAGGGTACGGATGGAGATTTTTTCCAATGGGCTTATTTCCATTTTGCCCGATTCAGCTTTTCTACTCCAGGGTATTGGACGCCAGAATTCAAAGGAAAAACCAATGCGGAGGCCAATTTTCTGGCTTGGGCCGATTCCCTAAAACAAGAGGTCTTCGTGCCTTGGACTCCCGTACAGCATCCAGATTTTCCAAACCAACAGGTAGAAGTTGGGGGCATCAAGCCCTTTGTAATGGTCAATCCTCCTTTTGAAAAAGTGGGAGAAATTGCCAAGCAACACACGGATTTTATCCTGAAGCTGGCAGCAATGCAACCCAAGCTCGAGTTTCATCACCTCAAAGCGGAAAAACTGGGCAATGGCCTCACCCGCATCTCTGTGGATTTGTTTAACAATTCCCCCCTGCCTACTCATTCGGAAATGGGTACACGATCCCGATGGCTAAAAAAACTGAGGATCGACCTAAAGGTGCCAGTAGAGCAGTTGGTAGCAGGGGAAGCAGTACAATTGCTCCCCGCTTTAGGCGCATTTGAAAAAGCCAGTTTGAGCTGGATAGTAAAGGGTAAATCTACCCTAGAACTGAAGGCTGGAGCCCCACATGCCGGCTTTGTATCTCAAACGCTAACCTTCTAAGCCATGAAAAACATTAACTTAAAAATTTGGATTGCCGCATGGGCTTTGGGAGCCTGGAGTACCTTGGCCTTGGAGGCTACTGCACAAGAGGAAAATTACTTTAGAGCCATAGGTACCCCGCACAAACCCAAAGTGGAAATTGCTTGGAACCGGTACTATAGCTCGGAAGGGCTATGGTCTTGGATGAAAAAAATCGCTCAAGCTAATCCCAACCTGGCCAAAATTGAATCCATTGGCAAATCTGTAGAAGGAAGGGACATTCTCACGCTTACAATCACGGATTTTTCTGCAGGTATGGACACCGACAAGCCCGCCATGTGGATCGATGGCAACATTCACTCCAATGAGGTGCAAGGCGGAGAATTTTCGCTCTATGTGGCCTGGTATTTGACTGAAATGCATGCAGACAATGCCTTTGTAAAGCAGCTCCTCAAGGACAAAACTTTTTACATCACCCCTACGATCAACCCGGATGCGCGAAACAATTTCTTTAAAGAGCCCAATACGGCTAGCTCCCCACGTTCGGGAATGCTCGTGCTGGACAATGACGGAGACGGTGCTGCAGGGGAAGATCGAATGGATGATTTGGATGGGGATGGACACATTACGATGATGATTCGTAAATCGCCTACGGGAAGATTTATCAAGGATCCCTTGGATTCTAGGCGACTGGTACAAGTGGGTCCGGATCAAATGGGTGAATACGAAATGCTTGGCCAAGAGGGAGTGGACAACGACGGAGATGGAGAAGTCAATGAAGACGGGATAGGATATTATGATCCCAATAGAGACTGGGGTTGGAATTGGCAACCCGATTACATCCAACGCGGAGCCATGAGGTACCCCTTCACCTTACCTGAAAACAGAGCCGTGATGGAGTTTGTGATGAAGCACCCCAATATTGCAGGGGGACAAAGTTTTCATAATTCAGGAGGGATGATTCTTCGTGGGCCTGGAGCAGAGGAAGACGTCAACACCTACAATCGAGAGGATATTCGCATCTACGACGCCATAGGAAAAAAAGGAGAAGAGATGATTCCTGGCTACAGGTACCTGACCGTCTACAAGGATCTTTATTCCGTATTTGGAGGGGAGTTGGACTGGTTTTATGGTACTAGAGGAATTTTTACCTATTCCAATGAACTCATGGTTTCTTACTTGTACTTCAACAAGGATGCAGGAAGAGGCAATCAGGAAGAGCAGCTGAAAGTGGATGATCTTCTTACTTTTGGAGATGCCTTTGTCAATTGGCATTCCTTCAACCACCCCCAATTTGGTGCGGTCGAAATAGGAGGCTTCAAAAAAACCTTTGGGCGAGCCCATCCGGGATTCCTTCTAGAGCAAGATGCTCACAGAAATGCGGCATTTACTATTTATCATGCCTACCATACCCCCAAATTGACCATCTCCGAAGTAAAGGTTGAAGATCTTGGAGGTGGGTTAAAAGAGGTAACGGCCACGGTGGTCAACGAGCGCATGATGCCTACCCATGCAAGCCAAGATCTAAAGTACAAAATTGAAAGACCGGATTATGTAACCTTGACGGGTGCTCAGGTGGTAGCAGGATTTGAGGTTCAAGACGAGGACCGAAAACTTTATAAAGAGCAAGTGGCTTCCCCTCAAAAAATAGCAGTGGAGAATATTCCAGGAATGAGCGCGGTAAAAGTAAGGTGGATTGTGTCCTCCATCCAAAACCTAAAGGTGGAGGTAGATTCTGCCAAGGGGGGAAAGGCAAGCTGGAAAAAGTAATCACTTTGGAAATTAAATTCCCATTGCCCTTTAGGTAATGGGAATTTTCCTATAATGCAGTCCTGCTATGAGATCGTTTATATTTTTTTCTTTTTTCTGGATTGGGCTACAAGGGCTTTTGCTCGCGCAGCATGTCCCTTCCCTAGTCATAGTGTATTCCTCTTCCACTGGAAATACCGCTCAAATGGCTAAGGCGGTGGCTGAAGGGGCTTTGGCTGAGGGGGGAGTAGCGGTAAAGCTTGGCTCCCTTGTGGAAATCAGTACAAAGGATTTGCTTCAGGCTGATGCCATTGTACTCGGTTCGCCCGTGTACAATGCCAATGTGGACCCTAGGATGCAAGAATTTATCAATACCTGGCCTTTTGAAGGACGCCCTTTAAAGGATAAGCTGGGAGCTGTTTTCGTAAGTGGGGGAGGAATTTCCATAGGGGAAGAATTAGTCATGCTAAATTTGATCCACTCCCTACTTATTCATGGTCTTGTAGTTCTTGGTGGAGAAGAACCAGAAGCCGCTTTTGGGGCATCAGCCATTACTGGAGAGGCTCCGTTTGATACGGGCAAATTAGAGGAACTCTTTCTAAAGAAAGCCCATGGCTTGGGCAAGCGAGTAGCAGTCTACTTGAAAGCTAGTAAGTCTTAAGCTTAATTTTCCCTATAAATTTTTTCAGAAAGGCAGTTTAATTTTCTTCCCAACAAATTACTAGCCTACTTCGTTTTGCTGTAAAGAATAAATTCTAGGTCTGCTTGTAGGCTATATGCTTCTTGGTTAAAGAGAGCTTATGCTCTTTTCTGTTAAATTTTAAATGATAAATTTCAGTAAAAAATAGTATGCATGCAGACTATTTTCTATTTTAGTACGGAGGATGGGAAGAGGAAAAAATCAGGTTTGGCTTTGGCAAATGGACAAAAAAAATCCCGATCTGTCAAGATCGGGATCGTGGTGATAAGTGGACTCGAACCACCGACTCACGGATTTTCAGTCCGATGCTCTACCAACTGAGCTATATCACCATCCTTTTAAGTGTTGCAAAGGTAGAAATTTGAGTTTTCCCTACAAACCCTTTTCAGAAAAAATATAGACCCATCCCTCCCGGTGAGGAGTTACTAGAGACCTTATGAGCAGTATACCCCAGGTTGTTTTCGCTTTAGTTTTGGTAGTATCAGGATTTATCTTGTGGAAGAGGATACGCTTTCTCCGTAGAAATATTTTACTTGGCAAGGCGGAAACAAGGAAGGATCAAGCATCAAAGCGATGGAAAACCATGGCTTTGGTAGCTTTTGGGCAGCAGAAAATGTTTGCAAGACCCATTCCCGCCCTGCTACATGCCCTGCTCTATGTGGGATTTTTGGTCATCAATTTAGAAGTTTTCGAATTTGTATTGGATGGGCTTTTGGGAACACATAGGGTGTTGGCCCCTACCTTGGGCAAGGCTTATGTTTTTGCCATCAATGGCTTTGAATTTTTAGCTTTTGGGGTGTTGATCTCCTGTGTGATTCTTCTTTTTCGAAGGTATGTGCTCCGGCTAGCACGTTTTACCAAGCCTGAGCTCAAGGGATGGCCAAGACTTGATGCCACCCTCATTCTTGTGATCGAAATGGTGTTGATGTGTGCGATTTTGACCATGAATGCCGCCGACCAGGTATTGGCAAACCAAGCAGTAAGCCCCTACCTTCCTTTGCAAACGCTCTTTTTGAGCAGTCAAATCCAGCCCCTCCTTCAAGGATGGAGTACTGAGGAAGTTTTAATTCTAGAACGGGGGGCATGGTGGTTTCATATTCTAGGTATTCTAGGCTTTGCAGTATATGTTACCTTTTCCAAGCACCTCCATATTTTTCTCGCATTTCCTGCCACGTGGTACTCCAACTTGCGAGCCAAAGGCGAAATGGAAAGTATGCCCGAAGTGACCAAAGAGGTGCAGCTGATGTTGGGAATAGCTACTACTTCTGAACCTGCTCCTTCGGAGATGGGTCGATTTGGAGCGAAAGACATCAATGATTTGAGTTGGGTGAATCTCTTACAAGCCTATGCCTGTACGGAATGTGGTAGATGTACTTCTGAATGTCCAGCAAACTTGACTGGAAAAAAGCTTTCCCCAAGAAAAATTATGATGGATGTACGAGATCGTGTAGAAGAAGTTGGCAAAAGCATAGATGCTGGGGGTAAGGGACTGGAAGATGGAAAATCTCTTTTGGGGGATTACATTTCCAAAGAAGAACTCAACGCCTGCACCAGTTGCAATGCTTGTGTGCAAGCCTGCCCAATTTCTCTAGATCCCCTATCGGTTATTCTTCAAATGAGGAGATATGTAGCTATGGAAGAATCGGGTACTCCTGCGCAATGGAATACCATGTTTCAAAACATGGAGACTAGCTTTTCTCCTTGGAAATTTAGTCCTTCCGATCGCTTCAATTGGGCCGAAAAAGTAAAAGAAGAAGAAATGAAGTAAGGGAGGCCTTGAATCCGATATGGTCTCACCTCTAGTATCTAACGTCTAGTATCTACAATATGTCTACTTATCAAGTACCCACCCTAGCCGAAATGGCTGCTGCATCAAAAACCCCAGAGATCTTATTTTGGGTAGGTTGTGCAGGATCTTTCGATGAACGATACAAGATAGTGACCCAGGCTTTTGTAAAAATCCTCAATAAGGTTGGCGTCAGTTTTGCCGTGCTTGGTCCCGAAGAAGCCTGTACCGGCGATCCAGCGCGTAGAGCTGGAAATGAATTTTTATTTCAGATGCAGGCGGTAGCCAATATTCAAGTCATGAATGCCTACGAGGTAAAAAAAGTAGTGACAGCTTGTCCGCACTGTTTCAATACCATCAAAAATGAATACCCTGCCTTGGGAGGAAACTATGAGGTGATACACCATTCTCAATTTTTACAGCAGCTTATCCACGAAGGCAAAGTGGTGCTTCAAGGGGGTGGGGAATTTAAAGGAAAGAAAATCACTTTTCATGATTCTTGCTACCTAGGCAGAGCCAATGAGGTATATGAGGCTCCTCGAGAAGTAATCCAAGCCTTAGATGTGGAGTTGGTGGAAATGAAGCGATGCAAGAGCAAAGGGCTTTGCTGTGGGGCAGGGGGGGCACAAATGTTTAAAGAACCTGAGCCTGGAGCGAAAGACATCAATATTGAACGCACCGAAGAAGCGCTAGCAACTGGGGCGCAAGCCATTGCCGTAGGCTGTCCTTTTTGCCTTACGATGATGACGGATGGAATTAAAAACAAAGAGCGGGAATCCGACGTACAGGTAGTTGACTTGGCCGAGCTGGTCGCTAAGAGGATGGGAATTTAACCTTATCCTCTGCATCTTATTTTGTTTATTTGTCGTTAGAATAAATTGGAGTTTCGATAAACCTCGCTGTACATGTTTATCCCTTTTGAACAATTGCCTGATTCCTCCCGCATTTGGCTGTATGCTTCCTCTAGAAATTTTACCACAGAGGAAGAAGAACTTATTAGGAAGGTCTTGGTTGATTTTTGTAATGTTTGGAATTCCCACGGCAAAAGCATGCCTACTTCATTCGAAATTTTGCATCATCAGCTTCTCGTTTTTGCGGTAGATCAGAGCGAGCTGGGGGCTTCTGGGTGTTCTATAGACAGTTCGGTTCGTGCTTTGCGAGAGCTAGAGATTCGTTTGAACACCAATTTGGTTGACCAAGGGAAGATTACGATAAGAAATAAAGAAGGAAAGGTAAGGGTAGTTTCGGCTTTAGGAATCAAATCCAAAATAAATGAGGGGGAGATTACTGCAGAGCTAGAAGTGGTCCGGGCATCTCTACACACCAAAGCAGATCTTCAGCAACTTTGGGAGCCGGTGTTAAATAGTTGGATGAACAAATATTTTCCAAATTAATTGCGCATATTCGTCGCTAAACTTGACTTTAGGAGAAGATGAGACCATATTTTTTGATACCAGCACTCTTTCTGATCTTCCTTTTGGGAGCGTGTAAGAGCTTGGTCGAAAAAGGCAATGAGCAATTTTTATCCGGTCAGTACCAGTATGCCATAGGTTCATTTCGGCAAGTGCTCGCCCAGGATTCTACCAACCTTCGCGCTCATCAGGTAATTGCAGAAAGCTACAGGCTTTCCAATCGTATAGAAGCTTCTGTGCCCCATTACCAACTCCTTGTTGCTAAGGAACCAAGTTTTGATGGGTATTTTTATTTGGGACAAGGCCTAAAAGCCAATCAAAGGATGGAAGAAGCGAAAGCGGCTTACGAAGCAGCAACTACCTATACCTCCGACGATCGGCTTCTTGCACGAGTCAAAAAGGAAATAGAATCACTTCCTGTCTCAGAAAAGATCTCCGATTATTATTCCAATTACCAATTGGTCAATTACAGGGAGTTGAATTCTCCTGGCGCTGATTATGCCCCCATATTGAGTGAAAATTTTCTTTACTTCACTTCGGGCAGATCTTTTTCAGGAATTTATCCAGCCACAGGAACGCCCTATCACCAGCTTTTTCGTACCCAAGCGGATGGCCTGAAGGTAGATGTGGTGGGTATTGAAGCCTTACCTGAATTCGAAAATGAATTGGGCTTAAATCAGGCTGCGCTAGCGATAAGTCCGGATGGGAACACCCTGGTTTATGCTCGTGGAAATTCTACATCCCCGAAAGATTACCCAGAAACTACCTTGTATGTATCCTATTTTAGAGGTGCAGGATTCACGCAGCCCATTTGGATGCCTGTCAACAAAGACGAGACTTGGTGGAATTCTACCCCCGCCTTTAGTACGGATGGATCTGAACTTTATTTTGCTTCCAATAGACCAGGAGGATATGGTGGGATAGATTTGTACAAAGCTACCAAGCTAGCCAATGGAGATTTTGGAAATGCGGTGAATTTAGGGCCTACCATCAATACTCCGGACAACGAACTCTTCCCTCGACCATCCAAAGACGGAAAGTTTTTCTTTGCCTCGGATGGACATCCAGGTTTTGGTAAGCTAGATCTTTTAGTGGCGGAGAAAAATGAAAATGGTATTCAAGTCATTCGCAACTTGGGCCCTAGTTTTAATAGTAAGGGAGATGATTTTGGTATTTTCTTTACCGACTATCCAAAGGCGGGATACATTTCATCTAATCGGGAAGGAGGAGTGGGTGACGATGATATTTATTTTTTCGAAGACAAGACACCCAAGCCAAAAATCATTAATGTATTGTTGAACGTGTACACCAAAGTGGCGAAGACGGAAGCAGACTTAGTAATTTTGCCTCAGACTAGGGTGGTATTGTATGGCTCAGATAAAAAGCAAATGGGAGGTGATTTTTCTAATTCTCAGGGAAGGGTGCGCTTTACCTTGTCTCCAGAAAGTGATTATAGCATCATTGCCTCTAAAAATGGGTATTTTTCAAAATCTATTACCTACTCTACTCGAGGCAAAACTCCTGATCCCGCTACCCTAATTCAGGAAGTCACCAATGTTACCTTGGATACTACCATCATTTTGGATCAACTGATCTTGGAAAAGTCCATAGTCTTGGACAATATTTATTATGATTTGGATAAGGCTGAGATACGTCCAGATGCAGCATTGGAGCTAGATAAGTTGGTAAAAATTCTAAAGGATAATCCCAGCATTCGAATCGAATTAAGCTCACATACGGATTCCAGATCAAACGATGCGTATAACCTGAATCTTTCTCAAAGAAGAGCTCAGTCTGCAGTTGATTATATAGTTTCTCAAGGGATAGCTGCAGGTAGGTTAGTAGCCAAAGGCTATGGTGAGACGCAGCTTCTTATCAAGGAGGCCAAAACGGAAGAAGAGCATCAGACCAATCGAAGAACTGAATTTAAGGTGATTGAAATTAAGGAAAATTAAAGCTTGATGGCTTCACTTAATTTTTTGATTTCAAAGCCTCATAAATCAAGTCGTGGATTTGAGTTCGAATTCCTTCCTCTAGTAATTTATTATTGTTCGCGTTGGGATGTACCCTATTGGAGAGAAAGACATAGGTGAGTTGATTTTCTGGATCTGCCCAAACGGAAGTGCCGGTAAATCCGGTGTGGCCAAAGGTACTTTTTGGAGCTAACTTTCCTGCCGACCCCCCTTTTCCTTTTTCAGGTTCTGGTTTGTCCCATCCCCAACCTCTTCTACTTATAGTAGATTGGCGTTTGGTAAATGCTTCAATGGTTTGGGGTGAAAAAAATGTTATTCCCCCATAGGTTCCTTTATTGAGAAGCACCTGCATGATAACGGCCAAGTCATTGGCCGTACCAAAAAGACCTGCGTGCCCTGCCACTCCTCCGTACATGGCTGCTCCAGGATCGTGAACATAACCCTGTATATTCCTTTTTCTAAACGTGATGTCGTGTTCTGTAGGAGCAATGGTGGAAATGGGTATTTTTTTGAAAGGGGTGAAAGTCAGGCTATGCAAGCCTAATGGAGCGTAAAACTGTTGATCTAAAAACTCATCCAAGGGTTGGTTGATGATTCTTTCTAATACGGCCTGCATGAAATACATCGTTAAATCTGAATACACATAAGTATGCGGTTTGGGCAATAATTCAGATTCTACGGTCCATTTCCAAACGCTATCCCTAAGGCTAGGTATAGCGTACATGTCATTGGAAACAGGTAGGGAATAATCATAACTGCTCGAATCTTGATAATACCTAGGATCCCAATTTCCCGTTTTGACGGTTTTAGAATAATGGGGAATAAATGCTTTGAGTCCTGACTCGTGCGCCATGACATCCTTTAAAACCAGTGGGCCCTTGTTGGTCGCTTTGAGCTCTGGCAGGTAATCCCCTAGGGTTTTATTCATGTCAAGCTCTCCCCTGCTATGAAGAAACATGGCCACCAGAGTTGTAGCTGCTACCTTAGTAATTGAAGCCAAGTCATACACCGTAGAGGAAGTTACTGGGGCAGTTTTTTCGTAATCTACATGTCCATAGGATCGATCAAAAACGATGGTATTTTCCTTTGCTACCAATACACGACCGCCTGGGGCTGCTTGGATTCGAATCATGTGATCCATCAGATCATCGATCTTATTGAGAGTAGGACTATCCATCCCCACTTGCTCAGGGCTTCCGTAAATTAAACGGTCTGCCTTAGGAAGAGCTAACCCAGTTCCTTGGGTCATCGTAGGACTCAAGGAACTGGGAATACTTCCTTGGCTGGGCCTTGCCCCAAATAAAATTTCTGGCACCAGTTTTTGAGTATAAGAGGTATTTTCATAAGCTAGGACTACAGGTGAAACTCCTTCTACCAAAGAAGCAGCATAGGCATTTCCAAAGAGCACCGTAACTACCTTTTGCCTAGCAGCAAGCTGACGAATCAATTCCATATCACCTGGGGCAATCCCAAATTTTCTTTGAGGACTATTACTTAAGCCCATAAGTCCAACCACCAGCACATCGTAGTCCTCCAGTTGCTTCATGATCTGGTAATGTGCTGATTCTCCCAATGCCTTAGGAATAGAAAAATGATCTACTGGAGCGTAATTGTTGAGAAATTGACTAAAAACTTTTCCCTCATCCCCAATGCTTAGGCTTGCTATTCTTGTAAACTCTAGGTGATGTAGGGGCAAGACCCCTCGGGCATTGGAAGCTACGGTAATGGCACTAGCATACAAATTTTCGGCTAGCACTCTAGTTTTTTCCGTAGAAAGACGTTCTGCAATTTGGTAGGTATCTATTGGGGAATACCTATGCAATCCAGCCCAATATTTCGCTTTGAGTACTTTTTTTACTCGGCGATCTATTTCCTCAGCGCTAATAATTCCTTGCGCTACTGCTTCTAGGATAAGGGCTTTAGCTTCTTTTACATTTCTGGAGTGAAGGAGCACATCGTTACCAGCCAGAAGGGCTTTTAGCTCTACTTCTCCAGGTTTACCAAGATTGGCCACACCTTCCATATTTAGGGCATCAGTAAAAATTAGCCCTTCAAAATTCATTCGTTGTTGAAGTAAGTCTGTAACTACAGCTTTCGATAGGCTGGTGGGTAATTTGGCTTCTTGGTCCAAGCTAGGAACGTGGAGGTGGGCTACCATCACGGACATTAGGTTTTCCTTAAACAGCTCTTGATAAGGATAGAGGTCTACTTCCCAAATCCGTTTTTCTGGATGCAGTATACTGGGCAATTCAAAGTGGCTATCCAATTCTGTGTCACCATGTCCTGGAAAATGCTTTGCATTTGCCATAATTCCATTTTCTTGAAGCCCTTTCATGTAGGCGATTGCTCGAGAAGTAACTTGTTCTCTTTCTGCTCCAAAGGCCCGAAATCCTATCACTGGATTATTAGGGTTAGAATTCACATCCACGACGGGAGCAAAATTTACATGCATCCCCAAGATTTTAAATTGTCTAGCAATTTCAGCACCCATGGCATGGATTTGCTTGGGGTCTTGAATGGCACCCAGGGTCATGGCTTTAGGAAAATTGTCAACCGAATCAAGACGCATGCCTATGCCCCATTCGGCATCCATACCAATCAATAAGGGGGTTTTGGATTGGGCTTGATAAAAGTTGGTTAGCCTCGCTTGTCTGTTGGGTCCTCCTTGAAAAAAAAGAAGACCACCGATGTGTTCCTCTTGAATGAGTTGGCTAATTTCTTTTACATGAGCTTGGTCCTTGTTAGAATATGCCGCCACCATAAACAACTGTCCCAAGCGCTCCTCAAAGGTCATGGCTTGAAATACACTATCTACCCAATGCATTTGCAATTCAAGCTCCCTGCTCTTCAAAGGATCTTCATTCTTCCAAAAAGGTGCCGACTCTCCATAGGTCATCAGTCCTAAGGTAAGAATCCAAGAAAATAGGGTTCTTATGCGTGGGCTCATGGAAGAGATTGGAATAAATTCTGTATTTTTAGCTAACTTTGAAGGGTAAATGGAGCTAATTTTTGTTTTTCATTCTCCAAGAGTTCTTGGCACAGAAAAGCAAACGAATCCTAATGTACCAAATTAATGAAGTTTACCAAATATCTCCATGGAGTAAAAGGATAACTCTATATGGGAAATGGTAAGGCAGGAGGGTCTTCTCAGCCTGGACCTGAACATCACCCCAAAGGCCATATACATAGCAAGTCATGAAACTTCCTTCCATTTTTAAAACCGCCTCGCACCAAAGATTTGCCATTAAAACAAGGTATTACGATCCCATCAAGGAGGAGCTAGAGGAGCGTACCTCAAGAATTAAAAAGGAATTGGAAGAGGAGGGGGCCATCGCATCTTCCTCAGAAGAGGAGTCGGCTCGTAGGTCAAGTTCCCTGAAGGGCTCTTTTTCCTCCCATAGGGGAATGAAGCATAAGAATACCCATGTCTTCAATGCCTCTACCTTGATCCGAACCTTTCTATTTTTAAGCATGGTGACCGCAGCCTTTGGGTACATTTACTTGGGACCAGTGATCTTTACCTACATGGGCTATGGCGCATTAGTATTGGGAGGGGTTTACTTCTTTTTCAAGTTTAAAAGGAAGCGTACCAATGTCTGATATTATTCAGCTCCTTCCTGATGCCATTGCCAACCAAATTGCTGCGGGGGAGGTTGTTCAACGACCTGCGTCTGCGCTTAAGGAATTGTTGGAAAATGCAGTAGATGCCAAAGCCACTCAAATTCAGGTTTGGATAAAGGATGCAGGAAAACAGTTGATCCATGTCATTGACAACGGTAGGGGAATGTCTGCCACCGATGCCAGGATGAGTTTTGAACGCCATGCCACTTCCAAGATTCGGAGTGCGCAGGATTTATTTGCCATCCGTACCCTTGGATTTAGAGGTGAAGCCCTCGCTTCTATTGCAGCCGTGGCACAAGTAGAACTCAAAACACGTCAAGAAAATGCAGAGTTGGGTACTTTACTCCAAATCGAAGGATCTGAAGTAAAAAAGCAAGAACCCATAGCCACTGCGGTGGGTACCTCCGTGGCCATGAAAAATTTATTCTTTAATGTGCCTGCAAGGAGAAATTTTTTGAAGTCCAATCCCGTGGAAATGAGACATATCGTCGACGAATTTCAGCGGGTAGCTCTCTCCCACCCCGAAATTGGGTTTTCCTTAGTTCAACAAGATTTAGAAACGTATCACCTTTTGCCAAGCAAGCTTAGCCATCGAATTGTTGGCATTTTTGGCAAATCCTCACAAAATCAATTGGTCCCTTGCGAAGAGGATACTCCTCATCTTAAGATCAAAGGATATGTAGGTAAACCCGAATATGCGAAGAAGACCAAGGGAGAACAGTTTTTCTTCGTCAATAACAGGTATATCAAAAGTAGCTACCTACATCATGCAGTGAGCACAGCCTTCGAAGGCTTGATCCAGGCAGATCAGCATCCCTTCTATGTTTTGTTTTTGGAGATTGATCCAGCGCATATTGACATCAATGTGCACCCTACCAAAACAGAAATCAAGTTTGAGGACGAGCGGACCGTCTATGCCGTGCTTCGTGCTGCGGTTAAGCAAGCTTTGGGAGCCCATCATGTCATGCCCGCCTTGGATTTTAGTATGGATGTCAATTTTCAGGAAAATTGGACCAAGAATCCTTCCACTGCTTTGGAATTGGATAGAGAATATAGTTATAAAACCTACAATACTCCTGAATTTCAAAAAGCAGCTGTAGCAGGCTGGGAGCGCCTGTTTGATGGGGATGTCCCTAAAGCAACGACCTGGCCCAATACCCAAGTTTCAAAGGAGGATCAGGAAATTCTTACTTTTCCAAGTAGAGCTTCTGCAGAGGAGGTATTGCCCCCTTCAGCCGTAGAAGTGCAGGAAGGGACGGGTACTACATTTCAGGTAGAGCTTAGCTATATCGTAGCCCAAATGTCAACGGGGGTACTGATTGTAGACCAGCAACTCGCCCACGAACGTATTCTTTACGAACGCTACCTCAAACAGTTGCAGGCCTCTCAGGGCAGCTCCCAACAATGCCTTTTTCCATCCACCCTCACCCTTAATCCAGGAGATTTCTCTCTGGTCATGGATATGTTACCCGAACTTTATAGCCTTGGATTTCAAGTGGAGGAATTTGGAAAGGATACTATTGTCATCCAAGGAGTACCTGCAGATACCCAGGTAAAGAACGAAAAAGAGCTCTTTGAGGGGTTGATCGAGCAGTACAAAAACTTTAAAAGTGAGCTTTCTTTGGACAAAAAAGAAAATTTGGCTCGTTCATTGGCCAAAAGGTCTTCTCTAAAAAAGGGCCAACGCCTGGATGCACGAGAGATGGAAACCTTGGTTGGACAATTATTTGCCTGTCAAAATCCAAATTATTCGCCTTCGGGGAACAAAACCTTTGTAAAATTGGATTTACCTAGCATACACGCATTCTTTGCCAAATAATATGTTTAGAAATATAACGCCCGTTGTACAGCGACTCCTACTCATTAACATTGCCATCTTTTTGGCAGGTAATTTTTTTATTCCTGTACTCGACGATTGGTTTGCACTTTACAACATAAATAGCCCCCTATTCAAGCCTTTCCAATTCCTCACCTACATGTTTATGCATGCAGATTTTTGGCATTTGTTTAGCAATATGTTTGGATTAATGATTTTTGGACCGATCTTGGAGCAATTTTTAGGACCCAAGAAGTTATTCATCTTGTGGATGGTCTGCGGGATGGGAGCCGGAGTCTTGTATTCGGGATATACCTTGGTGCAGTACAGGAATTTGGAAGACAAGGTCTTGGCTTTTGAATCCAACCCCGATCCAGAGTATTTCAATAGGCTTGTCATCGAAAATAAAGGATATTTTACCCAAGAGGTATTTGATTTTGTGGATCAATACAGCAGAAACCCGCAGGATCCGGCACATATCCAACAAGCCGAACAAACCTTGCAAAATATCCTTAGACTGCAAGTCAATCAGCCTATGGTGGGAGCTTCGGGAGCCTTATTCGGCATCTTGGTTGCCTTTGCCATGTTGTTTCCCAATACCCAACTTTTCTTACTCTTTCCTCCCATGCCTATCAAGGCCAAGTATTTGGTGTTTTTTTACGGGGCTTACACCATTTATAACGTATTAATTACCAATCCTAGCGATAATGTAGCTCATTTTGCCCACCTGAGCGGATTGGTGATTGGTGCCATCCTAGTTTACGTTTGGAAAAAAAATAGAACTAATTTTTACTAACATGTACGGGGGTTTTTGGGACAACTTAAAGAATGCATTCAAGTACAGGGACAATAGCTTGTATAAGATTATCGCCATCAATTTGATTGTTTTTTTTGTGTTTTTGTTGGCTCGGGTATTTTTGACCCTATCGGGATTCGGAGAGCTTTATCAATCAGGTTTGCGATTCCTGATGATGCCTGCCTCACTGTCCAGCTTTATTACACAACCTTGGTCCATGTTGACCTATATGTTTTTGCATGAAGGAGTTTTTCATATCCTTTTTAACCTTCTTTTTTTGTATTGGTTTGGACTCGTGGTTCATCAATATTTAGGCAGTAGAAGGCTTGCAAACTTGTACCTATTGGGGGGATTGTTAGGTGCTGGTTTTTATATGCTTATTTATAATTTGGCCCCTTACTTTCGAGACTCGGTAAATGACTCCATGATGCTAGGTGCCAGCGCTGGGGTATTTGCAGTGGTGGTAGGTGCTGCTACTGTAGCCCCTCATACTACTTTTTTCTTGCTCTTTTTGGGGCCTGTAAGGATCGTGTACATTGCTGCCTTCTATGTCATTTTATCCTTTGCCAACTCCGTAGGATCCAATGCTGGGGGAGAAATCGCGCATTTGGGAGGAGCCCTTTTTGGGTTTTTTTACGTGGTATTGTTGAGAAAAGGAAAGGATTTAGGAACTCCTATACAAAAGGTGGGGAGCTTTTTTGAAAATCTTTTTACCAGACGCCTACCTAAAGTAAAAGTAAGTTACCGAAAAGCAGGGGGAGAAAGTACTTCAGCAGCCGATTCAAAAAGGGAAACAATCCTACAGGAGGAAGTGGATAGGATTTTAGATAAAATCGCTCAAAAAGGCTACGATGGATTAAGCAAGGAAGAAAAAAGAAAGCTTTTTGAATTTAGTAAAAAATAAATGGGCTTGAATTAATCCGAATTCCTCTAAAATACGGGATTACTAGTACCCAATTCCTTACTTATTTATCGGTAATACCAATCCAAATCGAGCATAGGTTTGTCGAATCCCTTGGCTTTGGAATTTAAATTCTGAACTCAAACCAAGCCAAGAAGTCAGAGGTACTACGGCTCCTACCCCCACATTGGCCTCACTAGTTGATCTTCTAGTGCCTGCAGCATTAGGTTGGGTATTTTCAGTAGTTAGACTGTAGCCCGTGAGTACATAAACTTGAGATTTTCCTTGGGAGAGGTAATACCGGAGATCAGCACTAAAATTTCCTGCTTTTCCTACAGCGGGAAAGAGCTGGGTATAGTTGGGCATAAAGCCAAATTGAGGAGAGAAGAAATACTCCCATCCTGCACCTATGCCAGGTTCTTGCATTCTCAGGCCGTATTGCCCCAAGACATGTATTCTAGAATCTCCCTGTTCTTGACCAAGTAAGGGGAGACAGCATAGGATAAAACCTAAACTTATAAGTAGGAATTTTTTCATGGTGATTACTACAGTCAAAAATAGAAATCTTTTGTAAAACCTTTATTGCAAGCGGGTGACTAGGCGACCCAACCTGCCTTGCTTGTCGATTCCTTCTACCACCACTACATGCTGGGTGGCCGTATCTGAGTTGAAATATTCTATGCTCGCTTTGCCGGCAGCATCCGTCTGGACCAAGGGGCTCCAAAATAGGGTAGCTCTTCTATCTGTGGTGGAGGGGCTTTTTATGTCATATTTTGGAGAGTAAAAAACTTTGGGAATTGCATAGCCACTATACCTTGTCACCAAAGTCCCGCCAGCAGAGGTGTAGGAAAGACCTGCGCCTGTTTTGGTGTAGACGGCGATGACGCCATTTCCCCCCTGAGATCCGAAAATAGCCGTACGAGAGGGGTCCTTAAATACTTCAATGGACTCCACACTCCTTGGACTGATTAGGGAGATGGTACTGGCATCCACGGGCACATTGTCCAGGAGGTACAAGGGTTCTGTGCCTGCTTGTATGGACCCAACGCCACGAATTTGCACGCTTGCCGACACCCCATTGAAATTGACCCGCACTCCTGCAACTCTGCCTTGTATCATTTGAAAAATGTTGCTGTAGCCTTCTCCTCCTGGTATTTCTTCTGGCTTCAAGGTGGCATCACCTGACCCGTATAATTTTCGAGATTGGGTTTGTTCTTCCTGTAGGGTATTCGCTTCAATGGTTATTCCTTCTAGATCGGTAACTTCTTCTCCAGAACTTAATTGCTGCATAAGTCTTCTTGCCTCTACAGAGGCGATCAATTCTTTAGGCCAAAAGACGTCTTTGGGATAGCTGCCCTCAAGCATCTGGAAATGGGGCTTTTTCACTAGCAGGGAAAGGTCAATAAAATTTTTAGCCCTACTGTCTTCTGCGGTGAGGGTCAAGGAAGTGGAGTCTTGGTAGTTGAGGTCGGTCAATAAAAATGAGCCATCTGGTCCATACTCGGTAGAAAGCAATTCTATGCCTTCACCCACAAGGGCCGTAATTTTTCCACCCCCCAAGCCTTTTTTGGTGGGGTATTTTTCAGTGATTGTTCCTTGCACAGTAATTCCTTGTTCTATGTAATATCCTTGATCGGGATATACTTCGTTGAAAACATCCTTCCAAGTAAATCGGGTCCAACCGTGGGTGAGCATGACCCAATCAAGTTCCTCTTTGATGATAGGACTTTGATTTTGAAAATAATATCCTGGACGATATACAGTGCCTTTAAGGTCAGAACTTAGCAACAAATGAGAGTGTATAGTTCCATAGATCTCGCTTTCATCTTGCACCTGAGCAGCGTCTACTACCGAAAGGGATAGACTGGCAAGTGAAGTGCTATCTTGGAATTTGCTTGCCAGAGTAAAGGATACTTTAGATCTAGGAGATAAGGACTCTGACAAGGCAGTTAAGGTGAGTTGGAGTTGGTCATTACCCTGGACAAATACCAGTCGCTCCAAGAGCGTTCTTCCAGACTCGTCCAAAACACTTAGGGTATTGATTCCGCTAGGCAAGTTTTTTTTCGGTATTCGAACGCCCCATATCCCATTAAAAAGTTTGCCTTGGATCATGTAATTAATTAATCCTCGGGTATGAGACACCAATAGCAAATTTCCCTCTACATCTATTCCTTGGACCATCGCAGCAATATAGTTGCTATCTTCCCCCTGCTGTACCTGTATCGTTATACCGGAGGACATGGCTTTTTGTATAGAAATACTTCGCTTTTCACCAAAATTGGGTTCAACAACTAGAGCAGTATACGCTTCCCGTTGAGGAATGAATTCGATTTTCCCTAATCCTGCCTTATTCGTGCTAAAAGTGGCGGAAGGTTCTCCTTCTAAATTTCCAGTCAATACTACAGGGCTTCCATCGGGGTAAATCGCTCGAATGGCAAGTTTTGATTTTTTTCCTATGATCCAATTGCCTCCCTCGGGTAAGAACTGAATGTCTGCCGTATGCAAGGCATAGGGGAGCTTGATGTTGTGGGTGAGCACGTATCCCGGTTGCTCTTCAAAAGATAAAGCAAGGTGCTGGGAGGGATGCGGTCGGTCTGGAATGGCGAATGAAATAGAGGTTTCTCCTAATGCATTGAGTTGAAGGCTTTGGGAATGAAGAATCTCTTCACCGGCAATAGCTTGAAGGTCTACTTTGGCATTGCTCAAGGCTTCTCCCGAGGAAGATACCGCTAGGATGGATACTTGGTACAGTATTTTTCCTTCGGCTGCAGTTATGGAATTCACTTCTACTTTTGGGAGAAAAGACCCTCCAAAGGCATCCACGATGCTGACTTTTTGGAAAAAAAAATAGGCTTCTCCAAAATTTTTCATCCATGCTGTGTAGGCTTTGAGTTGGTAGGTGCCTGTTTTTCCAAAATTTGGAATTTTAAAATCCCCAGCCCCTCTACCTTGATCTAAGGAGACAATTTTTTGAGCAATCAGAAGGCCATCCCCGTCAAATAAATCAACGTAAAGGGTCTTGCTCATGGGAGAGGGTACCTGTGTTCCTCCTGCCACAAGGTAGGCAGAAAACCAAAGGTCCTCCCCTAAGGTATAGGTAAACTTATCGAGATGTAGGTAGGCTTTTTCTACAGGAAAATCTTCTTGGTACTTGGTGAAGTAGGTTTGAATTTGCTGAGGTAGAGAATCTTGCCCTAGAGCTGGAAGGGCTGCAAGGAGATTACTAAAAAAAAATAACCGGATGTAAATGAAATTCATAAAAAAGGCAGTTGGAGTAGTTAAGGATGTATACCTAATTTTTCCGTCCAAGGTTTTAGTGGGAAAAATTTAAGGGTTGTTTTGAGGATGTAGTTGAGCGACCTCATTTTTATTGGCCAATTGACCACAGGCAGCATCGATATCTTGACCTCTTGATTTTCTAATTTTCGCTACAATCCCTTGACCCTCCAAAATCTTAACATAGAGGTCTATGGCCTCCTGGGAAGCTTGCCTAAATTCCCCTGCATCGATAGGGTTGTATTGTATAAGGTTAACTTTAGAAGGGATGATTTTACAAAATTTTGCTAGGGCTTTGGCGTGGCGCTCGTCATCGTTGATGCCCTCCCAAACCACGTATTCGTAAGTCACTTTTCTTTTGGTATGCAGGTACCAATACCGAAGCGCATCTTCAAGTTCCTCTAGAGGATTTACAGCATTGATGGGCATCAGTAGTGTACGCGTTTCGTTAATCGCCGCATGAAGGGAAATGGCTAAGTTAAATTTTACCTGATCATCTGCCATTTTTCGAATCATTTTGGGTATGCCTACCGTGGAAAGGGTAATTCTTTTTGGGGCCATGCCCAATCCATCCGGAGAGGTAATTTTTTCAATGGCATCCAAGACATTGGCATAATTGAGTAGAGGCTCTCCCATACCCATAAATACGATATTGGTTAGGGGTCTTTGGAAGTAGGTTTCCGCTTCTTCTTTGATGGCCACCACCTGATCGTAGATTTCATCCGGATTTAGATTTCTCATCCGCTTTAATCGTGCAGTAGCACAAAAATTACAATCCAAACTACATCCTACTTGCGAAGAAATGCAGGCCGTGATTCGCTTTGTAGTTGGGATGAGGACCGATTCTACGATTTTATCATCGAATAATTTTACGGCATTTTTGATGGTCCCGTCTTGGCTATGCTGCATGAGATCTACCCGAACGTGGTTGATGGAAAAATGGATTTTTAGCAATTCTCGGGTAGGTAAGGAGAGGTTGCTCATGTCATCAAAATTTTTCAAGGATTTATTCCAAAGCCATTCGTAGACCTGTTTGGCTCTAAATTTTTTTTCCCCTTGAAGAACAAAAAATTCTTCTAATTCCGATAAGCTTAATTTTCGGATGTCTTTTTTATAGATTTCCACTACACAAAGGTAGGTATTCCTAGTGGGATTGCAGAAAAAACCTCTTAAGTAAGAGCCCCAGGTGATCATCGGTATGATTTGATGACGAATTTTTTTTCTATTGAATTTTTTCCTCCATTCTCCCCGCCTTTTCTAAGAAAAAGAAGTGGATTCAGGAACTTATGCCTTATTTTTGCAGCAAAATCTATCACGCCTAGCTATGCGCCAATCTTGGTGGAAAATTCTAACCGTACTGCTCTTGGTCTATACCTTGGTGGCAGGATTGATGTTGGAGGTTCCTCGGCTCCCTATTCTGAATGAAACCATACGTGCCTTACATTTTCATGTAACCATGTGGTTTGGTATGATTCTGATGCTAGGGGTGGCCTCATTTTATAGTATCAGGTACCTTAGAAGCAACCGTATTCAGGACGATGATGTGGCGGTAGAATTTACCCATGCAGCTATCCTATTTGGAATATTGGGCATTGCTACGGGGATGCTTTGGGCAAAATTTACTTGGGGAGAATATTGGAGTGGAGACCCCAAGCAAAACGCTTCAGCCATAGGCTTGTTGATGTACATGGCCTATGTGGTGTTGAGAGGGAGTATGACAGATGCTCAGCAGCGTGGAAGGGTTTCGGCCGTTTACAATTTATTTGCATTTGCTGCTTTCATCCCTTTGATCTTTGTCTTGCCAAGGTTGACCGACAGCCTCCATCCAGGAAATGGTGGAAATCCCGGATTTAATGCCTATGACCTAGATTCTAAGTTGAGATTGGTTTTTTATCCAGCCATACTTGCTTGGACACTCTTGGGTACGTGGATGGCAACACAGCGTATTCGTCTGCGTAGGATAAGCCGAGAAATAGAAGAGAAACTATTAAATTCCTAGAGAAATGAAGAAAACACTTTTTGTCCTGCTGATGTTACTTTCTTTAGTGGGTAAAGCTCAAAATAAAATCGAGGTCACTGCGGCAGATTATTCCAATACTTCTGTAGAAATGGCTGATCTGATGCGTTCAGAAGGAAAAATATACGTGCTAGTGGGTATTATAGTGCTGCTTTTTTTAGGATTGCTGGGATATATGGTTTTCACCGATAGAAAGCTAGCCCGTTTAGAAAAAGAGATTAGGAGAAGTTAATTGGATGATATCATGAAAAAAAGACATGTGATTGGGTTGGGGGTGATTGCCATAGCAATAGTGATCATCATGAGTTCCATAGGGGATGCAAGTAGTTATGAAAACTTTGCCACAGCCCTAGAAATGAAGCAGAATGGGGAAGATAAGGCCATACATGTCGTAGGGAAGTTAAAAAAAGATATTTCAGGAGAAGTTCAAGGAATTGAGGTTCGAGAAGATAAAACATCATTTACATTTCTATTGGTAGATACAGAAGGGACAGAACAAAAAGTATTTTACAACCAACCGGTTCCGGCTGATTTTCAGCGTTCCGAGCAAGTGGTAGTCATCGGCTCATACAGAGACAATGAAATTTTTGTTGCCGATAAAATCCTAATGAAGTGCCCATCCAAGTACCAAGAGACTACGGTGACTGCGGGTAATTTGTAATGGCAATCCATTTCTAAGCACAGTAACATGATCAATACCTTTGTAGGTAATTTTGGACACCTGTCTACCTTGATCGCCTTTGTAAGCGCAGTGGTGACAGCCTTTGCCTACAGTCAATATTTTAAGGCTAACGAACTAGACAAGCCTAGCTGGAGAAGATTTAGCCGAGTCAGTTTTTATGTTCATGCGGTGGCTACGCTCCTGATAGCAGGGTCTCTTTTTGAAATCATTTACCATCAGCGGTACGAGTATTTTTATGCCTTCTCCCATAGCTCTAAGGCTCTTCCCGTACATTACATGATCTCCAGTTTTTGGGAAGGTCAGGAAGGAGCATTTATCCTTTGGGCATTTTGGAATGTAGTTTTGGGATTATTTTTGGTTCACTCCAATAAATTTTGGGAAGCCCCAGTCATGGTGGTATTTGCCTTAGTCCAGGCTTTTTTAATTTCCATGATTTTAGGGGTAGTGGTGGGAGACTTAAAGATTGGAAGTTCACCCTTTATTCTCTTGAGAGACGCTACTCAGGCCCCAATTTTTGAAGTAAATCCAGACTTTATTCCTGAAGACGGGACTGGTTTAAACCCCTTGCTCCAAAATATTTGGATGGTCATCCATCCTCCTACCTTATTTTTAGGGTATGCCTCCACCTTGGTTCCCTTTGCATTTTTGATAGCTGGATTAGTTACCAAGAGATATGCGGAATGGATTCGACCCGCATTGCCTTGGGCGATTTTTTCTGCCATGATTTTGGGGATGGGCATTATCATGGGTGCCTATTGGGCGTACGTCACGCTCAACTTTGGGGGCTATTGGAATTGGGATCCTGTAGAAAATGCGGTATATGTCCCTTGGCTTATTCTGGTAGCAAGTATACATACCATGATTACCTTTAAAAAGAGCGCCACGGCCTTGAAGACCTCTATTGTATTGGTAATACTTAGTTTTATTTTGGTGCTGTATGCTACTTTCCTAGTGCGCTCTGGAGTCTTGGGCGACGCTTCAGTCCATTCCTTTACGGATCTTGGACTGTCTGGACAATTGCTGATTTACATGTTTTTTTTCATGGCTGTTGCCATATTTCTTGCAGTTAGGGCATGGAAGCATATTCCAAGTTCACCTAAGGAAGCCTCTATATATTCTAGAGAATTCTGGATTTTCTTGGGGGCAATTACCTTGAGCTTGATGGCTTTTCAGGTGATTTTACCTACTTCTATACCTGCATGGAATGCTTTGGTGGAGAGCTTTGGGGGGATTTCCAACATGGCACCTCCAGCAGACCAGGTGCAGTTTTATACCAAATTCCAACTCTGGTTTGCCATCGTCATTGCCTTGCTCACGGCAGTGGGGCAGTTTTTTTGGTGGCAAAAGATGGACAAAAAAGCATTGAAGGACGCATTGTTAATGCCCTATCTCGTAGCTATGGTTTTGGCTGCTGCAATCATTGTAATGACGAAAGTTTACGAATGGAAGTATATTTTGATAGTCCTGTCGGGTGTATTTACCATAGTGGCCAATTCGGTAATTTTAGTGAAACTTTTAAAAAAATCCACCTTTAAATTAGCCGGTGGATCTTTGGCTCACATAGGATTAGGAATGATCTTGATCGGCATCATGTTTAGCTCTGGGTATTCTGAGGTCATCTCCATCAACATGTCTGGACTTACCTACAGCAACAGTTGGGAAGATGAGATGAATAAGGAGCATGTCTTGCTTTGGATCAATAAACCTACGCAGATGAAGGATTACACGGTTATTTATCGTGGGCGCCAGAAAAAAGTAGAAGGAGTGCCGGAGTACGTTCCTGCAGATTTGTTGGCTTCTACCGGGAAGGTGAATGAAGCGATTGCATTGAAGGATTATAAAACCTATTTCAAAAAGGGGGATCTCCTAAAACTTGTTCTGGAAGAAAACGATTACTTTAAAATTGACTATCTCAAAAACGAGACGCTTCAATTTTCACTTTCCCCCATGTCTCAATTTAATGAAGGAATGGGAGGCTTGATTTCTTCTCCTGATTCAAAAATTTACTTAAATCGGGACCTTTACACTTACGTGGCGGCTATGAATGATTTTTCCGATCCAGATTGGAAGGAAGATGAAATCTATGAGGTATCCCCAGGTGAGCAATTTCATGTCGCCGACTTTGTCACCTATTTTGATGGGGTAGAGGTATTGAAAGAATTAGAAGGATACACCTTGAAAGAGGGAGATATTGCAGTAAAGGCAAAAATTAGGATTTTGGATTACGATGTGGAAAAAATTCTTGAGCCTACGTTTATCGTTAGCAATAATCAAGTAGGTAAATTACCTGTAGAAGACGCGGATTTAGGGCTGAAAATTAGCTTTGAAAATATTTTACCTGAACAAAACAAATTTGTTTTTAAGGTAAATCAATACCAAAAGGATTATGTGGTCATGAAGGCCATTGTAAAGCCCTACATTAATGTCCTATGGATAGGTACTTTGCTCTTGCTTCTAGGATTTTCGGTGGCCATTTACCGAAGATTTGATGAGTTTGTGAAGATGCGAGACAAGGGGGTAGAATAAATTCCCTTAAAAATCCTGTACCTGGAAGGTATACTCTTCTAAGGATACATTTTCTGGATTGAACGGATCGCTTTGAACCAATTGTACGGTTATTTTATCGTATTCTTCTGCATCTTCAAATTCTTTTAAATAAAGTTCAGCACACTCACGGGCAAGAATTTCTCTGTTTTCTGCCAAGATTTTAGGATCACCATTTTCAAGAATCAAAAAAATAACGGATTCCTCTACTCCATTTTCGGAAGATTTAGAAAGGCTGACGCTGGTAGAGGTGAAGCCTCCCAAAGCTCGGAGTTGTTCTGATGGCATAAATCCTCCCCCGAGTAAGGACTCCATCCCGCCAAATGCAAATCGGGCGAGCTCTTCTGGAGCACAACTGCAGCTACTTAGGCAAAAGAAAAGAAGGGGTAGGAAGTACTTTATTTTTTTCATTTCCTAGAATAGTTTTTTAAACTCTCCCTTTGTGAATTACCCTCATCATGTTAAGTAAAGATAAAAAATTGCGAATAGCCTTCCTTTTAAACCTGGGCAACCTAAAACTTGATTTTGTAATAAACGAAGCGCTTGTCCTCAGGATTTTTAATTCTAGTAATCAATTCTATACCTTTTTTCTCTTTGTAATTCGCATTCATTGCTTTTATTAGCCTGGAGCGTTTTATTCTTTTCGAATCAAAGTTGAGGATTTGATCTATTCCTAGTAGTCCATCAAAGGTCTCTGTAGTTAATCTTTCTCCATCAAAGTGAACTAAGCAATGAATTAGGCCTTGTATCACTTCATCCCCCGCAGCTGAAAGTTTTGGTTCATCCAAGGGGCTTTGGGAAGTGTTTGAGACTTTCTTATTTTTTCTTTTTACCATCCACCATCCCCCAAGGGTGAGTAGGACAAGGACCAAAAGGATGACATAAATGCCTTGGGGATATGTGCTGCTTTTCGGTTCTTTTAAATAGGTTATTTGCCCGATTTCCTCTGAGTTTTTTAGCAAACTATCCAAATCGAGCACTACATTTTTACCCTCCGTAGCACTCCCCATTTCATAATCGAAATAAGAAATTTTATTTCCTATAGTTTCAAAATAGGAAGACTCTGACATGTCAAAGGTATTGACTCCATGGTGGAGAAATAATTTCCCTCTTTCTTTTTCTATAATCACCCACAATCTCCAACCCAAGGAGGGCAATTCTGAATTGGATATAAGAAAACCATAGTCCTGGGTTTCATATAAATAGGAAATATTTGAATTAACAATTTCAGCAAGGTCAATTCCTTTGGTCTCAAATTTTATAGGATACCAGGATTTTTGTTCCCAATCCAAAAAATATCCATGGTCTTCTTTTTCTTGTATGGGAATGCGTAGATTATTGTAAACTCCAAAAATAGAGGTCACTCCTTTTTTGCTATGAAAGGACCCTATGGGAAAATAGTCGAGGGGTTGATTTTTGATTTGCATCAGTTCCCATGAACCCAAGAGGCTATCAAACTTCAACAAATCCACATGATGAAGCCAAAAGCCTTGACCGCCTAGGATATGATACGCCTCGTCTCTAAAAAATACACTTGGTCCACAGGTATACCCTCTATTCATGTAGCGGTACTCTTTGATTAATTTCCCATCGATGATGGAGTAAAAATCTAGGGAACAATGGATAAAGACCTTTAGCTTATTTTCTTCTTTTGAATAGACAAATTCATAGGTACTAGGAGTTTTTTTATAGATACTATCCAACTCTTCTAGGAGCTCTTTAGTGACCAAGCCATTTAAGAAAGTGTCTCTATCACTGTAGGCCCACTTGGAGGTAGTCACTTTTAGCCCATAGAATTCCTGGGCCTTTCCCTCGAATGGGAAAAGTGATACTATAAATAGGAGTAGAAAAATAAAAGATAATTTCCTGGGCATAGAATGAGGGGAGTCTTTCTCTCTCTTGTGTGTTACTATTTTAATTAAAATAAGTTGAGTTTAAAAATTAGGTTTAGGTGAAAGGCCCGAGGTGAATGTGCCATGGATTGATTACAATCTAAAAAATAACAAGGAATAAATCTGAAAAAATCATGTTTGTTAGGTAAGAATCAAGAGATGATTCTTAGTTGAACAAAAAAATCTATAGCTTTTGCACAAATTTTTCCGAAAAGATCCTGTTGGAGAATGCCAGAATCTTTGGAGTGAGTGATATAATTTCCCGCAGGCTTGCGGGACGCTCCTCTAGTCCTCGTCTTAGAACTAGGAAAATCTAATACAATTAAAAGTGGAGGATAACGGATTCGAACCGATGACCCCTACACTGCCAGCGTAGTGCTCTAGCCAACTGAGCTAATCCCCCAAATGAGTTGCAAATATAGATGCTCTGGCTTACCCTGCAAAGCATTTATTTATTCCTGAGCATAATTTATTCGGGTAAGGATGCTTCTTCCCAAAGTAACCTCATCGGTAAACTCAAGTTCTCCTCCCACAGGAATTCCTCTAGCTATACTACTTACCTTAACTCCAGTAGGCTTTAGAATTTTGCCAACATAAAAGGAAGTGGTGTCTCCTTCCATGGTCGCGGAAAGTGCTAGAATGACTTCTTTAATCTCCCCTTTGGAAATTCGTTCTACTAGTCTTTCGCAATGCAACTGCTCAGGACCAATTCCTTGGATGGGGGAAATAACGCCTCCAAGCACGTGGTAAAGTCCTTGGTATTGGTTGGTATTTTCTATGGCCAATACGTCTCCACTATCCTCGACCACACATACCACGCTTCGATCTCTTTTTTGATTTTGGCAAATGCTACAGGTGTCCTCGTCCGAGAGGGAGTGGCATTGGGAGCAATACTTTACTTCCTCCCTCATGCGCGTCAAGGACAAAGCAAGCGCAGAAGTAATTGCCTCATGCTGTTTGAGTAAATGGAGGGCTAGACGCAAAGCAGTTTTTTTTCCAATGCCTGGAAGCCTTGAAATTTCATTTACTGCATCTTCAATTAACTTGGAGGGGAAGTTCAAGTCGAGCTAGGTTTATACGATGGTGGCCTGGATTCCAGCGTCTAGGATGGCCTCACATAGGGGTTCTAATTCCTGTTGGGTTCCTTTTTTTACCGAACATTTTCCTTTGTAATGTATGATCAGGGTACATTGTTCGGCCTGTTCGTAGCTGTGCTTACATACCTCTATCAGTACCTGAATGACATGTCCAAAAGTATTAAAATCATCATTGAATACGATCAAGTCATGGGCTTCCTGATCCACAAGTTCTTCGATAAGAAGTTCCTGTACCTCAATTTGGGGAAGGGCAAAGCTGAAAGAGTTCATTTTGCAAACTTAAGAATAATGGACAACTTAGTGCGCAAGATCTCGCCCAAATTATGAATCCACAACTTGTTTTAGTAGTTATTTTAGCCTATTTCAGCTTGCTTTTTTTGATTTCATTACTCACTACCCGTAAGGTCACATCCCATACTTTTTTTACTGGAGATCGAAATTCCCATTGGTTTTTGGTATCCTTTGGCATGATTGGAGCATCCCTTTCTGGGGTCACGTTTATTTCTGTTCCTGGGGAGGTAGGCAATTCCAATTTTTATTATTTCCAGGTTGTCCTAGGCTATACCTTGGGATATTTCACCATTGCCAAACTCCTTTTGCCACTTTATTACCGAATGAATTTGGTTTCCATCTATACCTACTTGGAGGAGAGATTTGGATTTTGGTCCTACAAAACGGGTGCATTTTTCTTTATCTTATCCCGATCCCTAGGATCCTCTCTACGCTTGTATTTGGTAGCTAGTGTTTTGCAACTGATTTTATTTGATGCGCTAGGGATACCCTTTTGGGTTTCTGTTTTGATCACCGTAGGACTTATTTGGTTGTATACCTATCGAGGAGGGATAAAAACGGTGGTCTGGACCGACACCCTACAAACTGCCTTCATGCTGTCCTCGGTACTGATCACCATTTTTTTAATTGGACAGGATTTACAAATCAAGAGCTTAGGAGAGTATATGAAACTCATTGTTCAAGACCAGAGATCAACGGTCTTCAATTGGGATTGGAGAGCAGGTACTAATTTTTTCAAGCAATTTATTTCGGGAGCATTCATTACCATAGTGATGACGGGTTTGGATCAAGACATGATGCAGAAAAACCTGACCTGCAGAACGCTAAAAGATGCCCAAAAAAATATGTTTTGGTTTACAGGTATTTTGGTTGTGGTCAACCTGCTGTTTCTATCCCTAGGGGTCATGCTCTACCTCTATGCTTCCTCTAAGGGCATCACCCTACCTGAAAAATCAGATGCGCTTTTTCCCTTGTTGGCAACGGAGTATTTTTCTCCCTTTGCAGGGATAGTCTTCGTGTTAGGAATTATTGCTGCTGCTTATTCTAGTGCAGATTCTACACTAACGGCACTGACCACCTCTTTTTGCTATGACTTTCTTCAAATTGATCAAAAATACAAGCCGGAGGATCGCCTATCTATCCGGACCAAAGTCCATATTGGGTTTACAGGCTTGATGTTCCTATTGATTCTTGCCTTTTATTGGCTCAATGATCAAAGTGTTATCAATTCGGTATTTATTTTGGCAGGCTATACCTATGGGCCGCTTTTGGGTCTGTACTCTTTCGGTCTTTTTACCCGTTACCAAGTAAAAGATAGGTGGGTCCCTTGGATGGCCATTTTGGCTCCTGCACTAACCTTTTTGATTGCTTCCAATTCCAAAGAATGGCTGTGGGGATATACCTTCGGATTTGAAGCCTTGATTCTCAATGGAGGATTGATGTTTTTAGGCCTGTACCTGCTAAGGAAAAAATAATTAATTAATTCCCTAACTCAGTGGCGGGGTTCCAAAAAAGGGATTCAAAATCGATAACTTGGTCATTTTTTACTTTTATCCCTTCTGATTTTAATAATTCTTCCATTTGTGTGGGTGTGGCAAAGTGATGCTTCCCGGTAAGTAAACCTTTTCGATTTACTACGCGATGCGCTGGAACGTCATTTACTGTATGCGATGCATTCATGGCATAACCTACCATTCTTGCTCCTGATTTCAGGCCTAAATAATGGGCGATAGCCCCATAGCTACTTACCCTACCTGATGGGATTTCTCGAACGACCTGGTATACCCAATCAAAGTAATTAGGCTTTTCTATGCTCATAGTTCCAGTCAATGAAGGCTTGATTGATGGACTTTTTCACCTGAATTTCAGTTTGCTTCTCCCCAGATTTGATGGGAAACTGGTACCGAATGACAAGATTCTCTGCTTTTCTTTCGATGATATTGAGCTGTGCTCCTTCTTTCACCACTACTTCTGGATACTTTGCCAATATTTTGAGAAGAAGCTCTTCTAGAAGGTTGAGGTGAATTTCATTTTTAGAGGTGATTTCTGCATCAAAGATAACCTGGTGGGTATTGTTTTTTGAAAAATTGACAACATCCGCCGATAAGGCCATGGTATTGGGAATCAAAATAATTTCACCAGAATCACTTTTCAGCACCAAGTTGAACAGGGTGATATCCCGAATGAAGCCGATATGCCTTCCAATTTGAATTTTATCTCCTATCTCAAGTTGGTCCGAAAACATCATGATCAGCCCATTCACTATACTGGTGATGTAATCTTTGGTCAATAGGGCGATGGCTGCCGCTACGATGGTAATGCTAGTAAGAAACTCAAGGGGCCTAATTCCAAAAGCCAGCATCAAGGCAATCAATACGGCAATGAGATTGAGTAAAAACTCAATACGATCTATTCCCACCACAAAATTGGGTTGAACTTTGGTCTCCTCTCTCTGCTTAAGGTAAATTCTAAGAGCAATGATTCTAACCAATGAAAAAATTAGGTTGGCACTGAGAAGAAAGATAATGGCTCTGACGAAGTGATTTAAAAACTCATAACTCTCAAGAAAAGGCCGAACTAGTGTATCTCCCGCATACAATACCTGCAGCACTACCAGTAGGATAAGCTTGAAGGCAAAGTAGGTTTTGCGCACATTTTCTTTAACGCGGATACTGCTTTTGAGATGATTCATGGTTCAATCGAAAAATTAACCCTATTTTAGCAAATATAGGAATGATTTGATGGACTGATGAGCAGAAATATAGTAATTACAGGAGCCGCAGGTGCTTTGGGTACTGCTGTAGTAGAAAAATTCAAACGAGAAGGCTATCATATCATCGCCTTGGTATTGCCAGGTGCACAGGAGCATGTGAAAGAAGCGGATGTCTGCTATGAGGTGGATGTTAGTGACGAAATTTCAGTAGTCGAATTTGTCAAAGAATACGAGACTCAATTTGGGGATTTAGAAGCTATAGCCATGATTGTGGGAGGCTATGCCCCTGGAACATTGGAATCAACTACACAGAGCGACTTGTTATCTATGCTTAGACTCAATTTTTTCAGTGCTTTTTCTGTTGCCAATGCTTTTCTTCCGCTTATGAAAAAGCAGCTTAGGGGTACTTTTTTATTTGTGGGAGCAAGAGCAGCACTTTTACCCGAAGAAGGAAAGCACGCGGTGGCTTATGCGTTGAGCAAACGCCTGATTGGTGCCTTTTCTGAGATTTTGGCAGAGGAGATCAAGGATACAGATATTCGATCCCATGTATTTGTGCCTAGTATTTTGGATACTCCTATCAATCGGGCCGCCATGCCTCAGGCAGATTTCTCCAAATGGGTCTCTCCTAGAGACGTGGCAGAAGCCATGCATTATGCGGTCAATACAGCTGCTTTACGAAACATGAATTTTAATTTATATGGAGGCATTTAAAAAACGAATTTCAACTATCCTTCTCCTAACCATGCTTTTTCTGGGGCTAGCCCCTACTTCTTTACTGGCTCAACATGAAGCCCAAGAGGTAGAGCAGGTCATTCGAAGTCTATTTGAAGGAATGAAACTTAAAAATCCAAATCAAGTGTCCCAGGCATTTTATGCAGAGGGATTGATGCAGACGGTCATTCAAAAAGTGGAAGGAACTACAGTAGGTAGCAATACCGTCGCTGATTTTGTGAATAGAATTGCAAGTACTCCCGCAGATGTGGTTTTAGATGAGCAAATCTTGTCCTATCATATTCAGGTGGATGGGCCCATGGCCGCTGCTTGGACTCCCTATCGTTTTTACCGAAATGGTGTATTCTCCCATTGCGGTGTCAATTCCTTTCAGCTCGTGAAAATGGCCGAAGGTTGGAAAATCGTCTATATCATAGATACCCGAAGGAAAGAACCTTGTGAATATTAATTACTTATGAATCCCTTTAAAGATAAAATTTACCAGAGTGCCATCGCTCAACTCAAGCAAAAGGAAGCGCTGCTCACGGAGGAGCGAAAAAATATTATTGAAAGTATTTTAGAAGAGGAAAAAAATAGTGCTGGAGATAAATACGAAACCAGTCGTGAGAACATGACACAGGACCTCAATTCCATTGAAAAACAACTCAAGCAAAATAAGTTGGATTTGGAAGAGCTATATAGACTGCATACGATAAAGGATACCCCTCCCACGGTGCAAGAAGGTACTCTTGTAAAGCTGGGATCGGATTGGTTGTTACTTGCTATCAGCATGGGTCAACTCAAGGTAGAAGGACAACCGGTATTTTTACTTAGCAAGAATTCTCCCTTAGGGGAATTGTTGGTAGGGAAAAAAATGAAGGCATCTGTAATTTTTAGAGGTAAGCCTCAAAGCATAGAAGAATTTTATTGACCTCAACTAGTAATCACCGTCCTATTCTGGACTTAAAATTTAAAATTTTTCAAAATAATCTCCATTCTTTTATTTTTATTATAAAAAAATAGGCTTTACGTTTGATTTTAGTTTTGAGAAAGGGATAGAATTGGGTCATCTGCTCATGTTCCAATATAAACTATACCTACTCCCATTACTTCGAATTGAGTTATGAAAATTATCAAGTTTGGTGGTTCTTCGGTTGAAACCCCTAAAAACATCTCTCAGGTATTTCGCATCATCCAAGAGAAAATAGTTCAAGGGGACTTGGCTGTTGTATTTTCTGCATTTGGGGGAGTGACTGAAGAACTTTTAGCACTTGCAAAAAAAGCCCAGCTTGGGGAGCTAAACTACCAAAATAGCCTCCAAGAATTAGAAAAAAGGCATTTTACCCTCGTAGACCAACTTCTGCCTTTTGAAAAAAGAGCGGAGGTGCAAGCCTTTATTGTGGAGCGATTCAAAGAGTTGGAGGACCTATACCACGGCATATTTTTGATCAAAGAGCAGTCGTTCAGGACGCTTGATTATGTGGCAAGTTTTGGGGAGCGATTGAGCACCTATATTCTTAGTGAAGGATTAAAAGCGGTAGGATTGCAGGCAAGGTATGTGGATGCTAGGGAATTGATTCGAACGGACGACAGATTTGGGCAGGCTCGAGTGGAGGAGAAAGTTACCTATACTCAAATCAAATCCTTTTTTTCCTCCCATAAGGGGCTCAATGTGGTCACTGGATTTATCGCAAGCACCGCCAAGGGAGAGACGACCACCTTGGGACGTTCGGGATCCGATTACACTGCAGCCCTACTCGCCGGGGCCTTAGAAGCAGAGGCCTTGGAGATTTGGACAGATGTATCGGGGGTTTTGACGGCCAATCCCAAATTGGTATATACTACTTTCTCTATCCCCCAATTGAGTTATGCGGAGGCCATGGAGCTTTCTCATTTTGGTGCAAAGGTGATTTTTCCTGCTACCATGCGGCCAGCAATGAAAAAGAACATCCCTATTTATATAAAAAACACCTTTGAACCTCAGCATCCAGGCACTTTAATCAACGGAGAGGTACGCTACGAAGGATTGATTAAGGGGGTGAGTTCTCGTGACCAAATCGCCATGCTCACCTTGCAGGGTACGGGATTGGCCACTTCGGGAAAAATACTCGGTAGAATTTTTGATTCGCTAGCTGAAGCTCAAGTAAACATATTTTTGATTTCACAATCCTCTTCCCAACATAGTATCTGCCTAGCGATCCCCTCCGAGGAAGCTTTAGTGGCAAAAAATACTCTTGAAAGAGAATTTAATTTCGAGCTCATCTCAGGAGAAATGGAAGCTATAAGCCTCCTTTACGACCTGGCTATTGTAGCAGTAGTGGGGGAAAACATGAAACATGATCCAGGAGCTTCCGGCAGGATGTTCCGTGCATTGGGTCAAAATAACATCAATGTTGCTGCAATTGCGCAAGGAAGTTCCGAATTGAATATTTCAGCGGTAATCGCCCTTGCAGATTTACAAAAGGCAGTCAATGCACTACATGAGGCATTTTTTCTCTCGGAGCTAAAAGTTTTGCACCTCTTTCTGGTGGGTACAGGCTTGATTGGACAAGCGCTGCTTCACATGATGGCCCAGCAACAAGAAAAACTTAGAAGGGAAAACCAACTCGATATACAAGTGCATGGATTGGCTAACAGTCGATTCATGGCTTTTCATGAAGATGGTTTTGATCTTCAAACACCCTACCTGCTTGGGCCCAAGGATCAAGCGATGGGCTTGGAGAAATTTTTAGCTACCATGGAAGAAATGAATTTTTCCAATGCGGTATTTGTGGATTGTACGGCAAGTCAAGAGCTGGCTAAAGTCTATCCTAGGATTCTCGAAGCCAGGGTGGCCATAGTGACTCCCAATAAAAAAGCGAACTCTGGCGCATTAAGCCGGTATCTTACCTTAAGGAAGATCGCCAAACGACAGGGAGTTAAGTTTCTTTACGAAACCAATGTGGCCGCTGGCTTACCTGTGATCAATACCCTGCAAGACCTGATGCTTTCTGGGGATACCATCATTCGGATAGAAGCTGTGCTGAGTGGATCGATGAATTTCATTTTTTCTGAGTTGGAGAAGGGTCTTCCATTTTCCGAAGTGGTGGCCTTGGCTAAGGAGAAAGGATACACGGAACCCGACCCTAGGGAAGATTTAAGTGGCATGGATGTGGCAAGGAAAGTTGTTATTTTGGGAAGAGAAGCAGAAATGAGCCTTGAGGTAGAAGATATAAAAGTCGAAAGCCTTGTTCCTCAAGAGCTACAATCCCCAGTATCGATAGAAGATTTTTTAAAAGGGATAAGCCAGCAGGACAGTTACTATGCACAACTCCTTGAAAAGGCAAATACGGGAGGGGAAAAGCTTCGCTTTATGGCTGTCCTAGAAGAAGGAAGGGCAGAAGTTGGGCTCAAGCCTATTCCTACCACCCATCCCTTCTCAAGTTTGCAAGGTGCAGATAATATGATTTTACTCACCACCGAGCGCTACCACGACAGACCCATGATCATTCGTGGACCTGGGGCAGGGGCAGCTGTGACTGCAGCGGGAGTTTTTGCCGATGTGATTCGAATAGGAAATTACATGCGAGAGTGAAGGGCAGTCACTTTTTAAATGACAAAAATTTCCCCCAATACAAAATTGGAGGCAGTGATTATTTCTGCCGTTCTATAGAATACATCACCAAATCTTGGAGGGATTCCTTGTAGGGAGAAGCCGGAAAATCTTCTAAAATTGAAAGCGCATCCTTATAAAAATCAGTCATTTTACCTTTGGCATAGTCAAGACCCCCACTTTTCTTCACAAAATCAATGACTTCATTGACTGATTTTTTGTCCTCAGATTTATTTCGAATCAAGTAAATGATTCTCTTCTTTTCTAACCAATCTGCGTTTCTTAAGGCATAGATGAGTGGAAGAGTCATTTTCTTTTCCTTAATGTCTATTCCAACAGGCTTGCCAATGAGATCTTCTCCGTAGTCAAAAAGGTCATCTTTGATTTGGAAAGCCATTCCTACCTTCTCTCCGAAGAGGAGCATCTTTTGAATTTTGGTTTCATCGGTACTTACGCTGGAAGCACCCACTGCACAACAGGAGGCAATGAGGCTGGCTGTTTTTTGGCGTATAATTTCATAATAAACTTCCTCATCTACATCTAGCTTTCTGGCCTTGTAGCTTTGCAAAAGTTCCCCTTCAGACATTTCTCTGACGGCATTGGAAACGATACGCAGGAGGTGAAAATCGTTGTGCTCTACACTCAGGAGCAAGCCGCGAGAGAGGAGGTAGTCACCAACCAATACAGCAATCTTATTTTTCCAGAGTGCATTGATGGAAAAAAAACCTCGCCTGTAGTTGGCGTCGTCCACCACATCGTCATGCACTAAGGAGGCCGTATGCAACAATTCGATGAGGGCTGCACCACGATGGGTAGATTCATTGATTTGGCCACATACTCCTGCAGTGAGAAAAACAAACATGGGACGCATTTGCTTGCCTTTCCTCTTGACGATATAATGGGTGATGTGATCCAGCAATTTGACCTTGCTTTTCATAAAGTCCCTAAACTTCTGCTCAAATTGAGCCATTTCGCTCTCAATGGGGACTTGTATCTGCTTGAGGTCTGCTTTCATTGGGGAAGATTGACGTAAAAATACCACGCTTTTTGGCTAGAACAAGCATTTTAATCAATCCTTTTCTTGCTAAGCTTTTGACAAATAAACCCTTCTTTTTTTGTAACTTGATTGGGTTTTAAAGACTTTTTCGCCATAAGAAATTTTCTAATCGAATTAAAATGGGGAGTTGGATTTTTCCTTTCTGGGCTTCTTTGGGTCAGTTTGGAGAAATCCCTAGGCTGGCACGATCGCCTGTTGGAGCAGCATGCCACCTATACTCTTTTTTATGCTCCCATCGCTATCCTGATTTATGTTTTGGCCTTACGGGACAAAAGGAAGAACTCCTATTTCGGAGCTATGAATTACCTCCAAGGTTTTGTATCGGGCCTAGTCGTGACCCTGATCGTTGTGCTTTTGACCCCAGTGAGCCAATACATTACCCACGAGCTCATTTCTCCTGCGTATTTTTCAAACGTTATTGACTTATCAATTGAAAAAAATGGATGACCTTGGCAGAAGCCCAAGAGTATTTTCCTTAAAAAATTACATCACCCCAAACCTGCTCTTTGCGGCTGCCATGGGAGTGATGACTTCAGCGGTAGTAGCCTTGTTTCTTAGATCCAAAACCTGAATACCCTATCGGTTGATTTAAAGGCAAACTACATAGCTTGGTATTGCCTATATTTGTGTCCTCAAAATAACGGTAATCTCACTTGGAGGAGAACTACATCAAACACCAATATGCGCCCATTCTGCCTAAAAAGGACGAATGGCCGGTGGTAAAACTTGCCCGAGAGCGCAAGGAGTTTATCTTGAAAGTAGCGGAGTTATCAGAAGAGCGAATCATTGGCTTATTGGGAAAAAATCCCGACGTTCTCAAAGAAGAGCTTGAAACTACCCTCTACCGAGAGAAGCTTCGCATCAAACAAAATCCATGGGACGTAGATCCAGACGATGAAGTTGATTTTTGGAAAGAAATCAAATCGAATCTTTTACAGCTCCATGCAGAAGTTGCTCTTAGCAAAACCAAAAGATTGGATGCCTACCAAGCGGTATTGAAAAAAATAACCTCTAGGTATGCCGAAGAAATTTCCTCCAATTTTAAGGCTTCTCATTACAAGTTTACTCGAAGGGTGGTCACCTATGGATTTTCCAGGTTACTCAATGCCGCAAGGGTAAAAGGATTTACCTCTTTTTTTAGCAACCAGTATACCCTACAGGATAAAATCCAGATTACTGGCCAAACCGACCAAATTCGAGACTTGGCAACAAAGGGGACTATCGTCCTGGTGCCAACTCATTTTTCTAACCTGGATAGTATCCTGATTGGATGGATCCTATCGGTCCTTGGCATGCCCCCTTTCATCTACGGTGCCGGACTTAACCTCTTTAACATTTCCATTTTTGCCTATTTTATGAATGCCTTAGGAGCATATAAAGTAGATAGAAGGAAAAAAAACCTCATGTACATTGAGACCTTGAAGACCTATTCCAAGGAGGCCATCCAATTTGGCTGCCACAGTTTATTTTTTCCAGGAGGTACGAGGTCCAGAAGTGGCATTATCGAGTCCAAACTAAAACTAGGATTGTTGGGCACCGCCATAGAAGCCCAGCGGGCCAATTTTCAGAAGGGAAATGGGGAAGGATTAGGAAAAATCTTCATCGTGCCCGTGACCATCAATTACCATTTTGTACTGGAGGCTCCCGTACTCATACGGGATTACTTAAGCATGACAGGACAGGAGCGGTACTACAAGGAGAATGATGAATTTTCAACCTCTTACAAAATTTTCAAATTTTTGCTAAAATTTTTCACCAAAGGCTCGGATATCTCTGTCTCCATAGGAAAGGCCATGGATGTCATGGGTAATTACGTGGACCAAGAAGGAAATAGCAGAGACAAATGGGGAAGACTAGTTGATACCCGAGAATATTTCGTTTCCGAAGGGAAAGTAACCGTAGATTCTCAAAGAGAAGAGGAATATACCCAAATGCTAGGGAAGCGAATTGTGGAAGAATTTCATAAAATCAATCGTGTATTTAGTTCGCATCTGGTCGCATTTGTCGCCTTCGAATTGATCAAGGCGAAAAACCAAAAGATGGATGTATTTGATTTGATTCGATTGCCTCAGGAAGACATAGTAGTAGATTATCAAGAATTCAAAACAGGGTGTCAACGGGTGCTGGATGAAATTTTTGCTTTGAAGACTAAGGGCAAAATTGATGCTGCTCCCCACCTCTTCAAGCCTATGGACGATATCATTGCCCATGGACTAGAAAATGTGGGCATGTATCACGCCAAGCGGCCTTTAATCAGAGATGAGGCGGGAAATCTAACGACCGAAGACCTTAGTTTGCTTTATTTTTACCACAATAGACTACATGGCTATGACTTTGAAAAACTCTTCTAAAACCAATCCTGTAGGGGTCATTGGAGTAGGTAGTTTTGGAACAGCAGTTGCCAATATGTTGGCAGAAAAAAGCGAGGTCATGGTCTATGCCCGAAAGCAAGAGGTAGTGGATGAAATCAATGCGCAGCATACTGCCTCAGGGAGAAGTCTGGACCCCTCCATTCGCGCTACTTTTTCACCAGAGGAATTGTGTGAGTCCTGTGCCGTCCTCTTTTTCATGGTTCCTTCTGCAGCATTCCTAGAAGTGACTCGATTATTTGCCCCCCATTTACATCCCTACCATTTGGTCATCCATGGAACCAAGGGCTTGGCTGTTCAGCTTGACCCTGGTGAAGCGTTGGACACGGTAAAAAAACTTCGAAGAAGCCAAATCTTGACCATGAGCGAGGTGATTCTTCAAGAAACCCTAGCCGTACGCGTAGGCTGTTTGGCAGGTCCAAATATTTCTAAAGAATTGAGTTTAGGTCAACCCGCAGCCACGGTGGTAGCTAGCAAATACAACGAAGTCATACAGCAAGGACAGCATCTGCTCCGCTCCGAGAGATTTCAAGTCTATGGCAATTCTGATATCATCGGAGTTGAACTTAGCGGGGTGCTCAAAAATATCATCGCCATTGCTGCAGGAGCCCTTGCAGGCTTAGGCTTGGGGGAGAATGCAAAAGGATTATTGATTTCTAGGGGAATAGTAGAAATGGCCCATCTGAGCAAAGCCTTAGGGGGTAGTGCTAGTTCGGTGATGGGCCTAGCTGGGGTGGGCGATTTGGTCACCACCTGCAACTCCCAAGACTCAAGAAATTTTACCTTGGGTTATAGACTTGCCAAAGGAGAAACTTTGGAACAAATTCTTCAGACCATGGATGAAGTTGCCGAAGGAGTCAATACTGTAAGGATTGTAGATGCCTTTATAAAAACTGCTGGAATTCGGGCTCCTATCACAGAAAACCTCCACCGGGTTCTTTTTGAAGACCTCTCCATAGAGGAGTCTCTTCAGTTTTTAATGAAATATCCCTTTAGTGTGGATGTGGATTTTGTCTAAGGGGAACTTCTCTAGGTCCTTAGGAACTGGGAAGTAACTTGACCAGCAATCCCGTCCCTTCGGTAATGGCATAAATATATCCCTCTGGACTTTGTGCTACCTGTCTAACCCTACCTATACCTTGGAGTAATTTTTCTTCCCCTACAGGTTTTCCTCCATTTAGCTCCACCCTAGCAATATGAGTGCCTGCCAGTGCCGCTACCAATATATTTCCTTTCCAGGCAGGATAACGATCCCCTTGTATCAAGGTCATACCACAAGTGGCAATGGAAGGAACCCAATACTTGACGGGTTGTTCCATCCCTTCCTTCTCGGTGATGTCGGTAATAGGGGTGCCGTTGTAATTGATGCCATACGTGATCACGGGCCAACCGTAATTTTTACCTTTCTCCAATATATTCAGTTCATCTCCACCTTTGGGCCCGTGTTCTACCTCCCAGAGGCGATTGGTTGCCTTATCAAAAAAAAGGCCTTGGGGGTTTCGGTTGCCATAGGTCCAAATGGATGTAATGGCTCCCGGTGTGGATAAAAAAGGATTATCGGCAGGAATTCTACCGTCGTCATGGATGCGATGAATTTTACCATGAGAATTGCTGAGGTCTTGGGCATTATTTTGACTTCCGCGCTCCCCATTGCTGAAATAGAGGTGATTTTGATTGTCAAAAACTATTCTGCTTCCATAGTGGGTGCCCCCCTTCCATTCGGGAGTAGTCACGATGAGCTCTTCCAATGAACTTACTGCATTTCCGTTCAACTTAAATCGAGCAATGGTAGTAGCACCTCCATTATTCACAGGTTTGGCGTAAGCGATGTAAATCCAACCGTTTTGAGCATAGTTGGGGTGGGTGGAGATGTCCATCAATCCTGCTTGTCCTGTTACGTACATTGCAGGAAGTCCTGTCACCTTTTGGCCAGTATACTTGTCGTCTTTGAAGATTAAAATTTCTCCTTTTCTCTCGGTCACTAGCATTTTGCCCTCGCTGATCCAAGTGATTCCCCAGGGATTTTGAAGTCCTGTGTGTAAGGTATCCACCTTTATTACCATCTTATCCGTTTGTGTAGTATGAGAAAGCTTGGCCAATGGGCCTGGAAGCATGTCACCTTCCCTAGCTTGGCAACCAGAGAAGCCAGAAAGAAAAGTAAGGCAGGTGAGCGCGAGAAAAATAAAGGTAGCGTAAAGATTCATCTCTAAATGGATTTAAGTTAGTGTAAATCTATAAAATTTAACGTGTAGACTTTTTTTGCGACTAAGGTTTTTTATGCGAGAAATGAATTCCTAAACCAATGGTACAAAAAAAGCCTTATCCAAGGGAAAGGCCTTCTTGAATTAGGATATATGGACTTTATCGAATGGGAATTAATTTTACCAACAAGCCTGTCGCTTCAGTAATCGCATAAAGGTATCCGTCCGGACTTTGGGCTACTTGCCTTACCCTCCCAATGTCTTGAAGCAATTTTTCTTCTTTTACATAGCTTGTTCCATTCATCTCAACCCTAGCGATATGTTGCTTGGCCAAGGCGGCTACTAAGATATTCCCTTTCCAAGTGGGATATTTGTCTGATGTCACTACGGCCAGACCGCAGGTAGCAATGGAGGGAACCCAGTAATGCTTGGGTTGTTCCATGCCTTCTTTTTTTGTAATGTCCGTAATAGGCGTGCCGTCGTAGTTGATGCCGTAAGTAATCACAGGCCACCCATAATTCTTTCCTTTCTCAATCAAGTTGAGTTCGTCTCCTCCCATGGGACCGTGTTCTACCTCCCAAATTCTATCATTTTCCTTGTCGTAAATTAATCCTTGAGGGTTTCTATTGCCATAAGTCCAAATGGAACTGGTCCTTCCCAAGGAGTCCTTGAAGGGGTTATCCGCAGGAATGCTACCATCGTCTTTTATCCGGTGGATTTTGCCGTGAGCATTGTTTAGATTCTGAGCATTCATAGGTACATCTCCCTTATCCCCATTGGAAAAGTAAAGAAAGCCTGCCTTATCAAATACGATACGGCTTCCAAAATGGCGACCGCCTTTCCAGGAAGGACCTGCCACGATAAGCTCTTCTTGATTGACAGCAGTAGTGCCGTCCAATTTAAATCGAAGGAGGGTAGTCGCTGCCGTACTGTCCTCAAAATGCTTGGCATAGGCAATGTAAATCCATCCATTTTCCTCATAGTTGGGATGAACGGCTATGTCCAGAAGCCCAGCTTGGTTGACCTGGTGTACAGCAGGTAAACCTTGAATTTTTTCACCCGTAAATTTGTCTTCCTTGAAGACTAAGATTTCTCCCTTTCTTTCCGTGATCAGCAAGGTTTCATCGGGTAGCCAAGTCATGCCCCAAGGATTTTCCAACCCAGTGTGAAGCGTATCTACTTTAATGAATAATTTTTCTGTTTGGGTTGCAAAAGTTTCGTCAATTTTTGGCTTACAGGAAGTCGACAGCAAACTTGCGGTAATACCAAGAAAAAGCAATAAGGAACTGAATCTAGTAATCATAGCATTTAACTTTTTTTACTGCCCTAATGTAAGGATCTTCTTTCAAATCTAATATCTCTGAGTTACAAATGGTATGGAGTAATGATGGGTGCGACTACTTCTTTATGTACCTTCGCTTTGTAAGATCAGCTAAAAGGCTATGGTGAATACCCTGGTATACAAATTTGGAGGAGCTTCTGTCAAAGATGTGCCCGCCGTTAAGAACTTAGTTGAAATTCTGCGTTCCCGAATGGATCAACCCTGCGTGATAGTCGTGTCTGCCATGGGAAAGACCACCAATGCGCTAGAGGAATTGCTTTCAAAAAAGTTGGCTGGTGAGAATTATTTGCCAGGTTGGCAGCAGATAAAGGAATTCCATTGGGACATTTGTACCTCTCTTTTTCCTGCAGATCATACCGTATTTTTGAGTCTTAAAGAATTTTTTGAAAAAGCTTCTGGAATTCTGGTTCTACCTACAAGTAAGGATTCTTACGATGAGCATTACGATCAGCTCATCTCCTTTGGGGAATTATTTTCCTCCCTTATTGTATCACATTTTTTACAATTTAATGGACTCTCCCTTACCTGGAAAGATGCCAGAGAAGTGATCCATACCAATTCTGATTTTCGCTTTGCTAAGATTGATTGGGATAAAACGAGATCCTCTTGCCAATCCCTCTG
>Ga0194133_10000522_pt1 | contig 76758 bp, 83 predicted proteins | sample TA2KigOf40mmetaG_FD_155448 | JGI IMG/M metagenome (GOLD analysis project Ga0194133, IMG submission 155448) | Freshwater microbial communities from Lake Tanganyika, Tanzania - TA2015055 Kigoma Offshore 40m | ecosystem: Environmental > Aquatic > Freshwater > Lake | place: Tanzania: Lake... | reverse complement strand
TATAATATATTACTATATAAAATAATTTTGAATAATAAATAAAATCAGCATTTCAAATGTAAAAATATAAATATGTTTTGGTTGTTATTTTATTAAGTAGATTAGTTTAACGTATTATAGGCTATTAATTTGTTATTTGTTTTAACCTTTTATAAAAATTGAAATACTTTTTTAACGCATTTTAAAGTCAGTTTAATTTAAGAGACATATATCGCTAAGATGACCAATATTCTTGCTAATTTGGAAAAGAAAATTAAGGAGCTCCCTAATGATCTGCAAAGTATCATATTTTATTATATTCCGAGAGCAGGGCCAGCAAAGGTAATCAAATATGTCATAGATGTTTATAATATAGATCATTGCCGCTCTCTTACAAAAACATACAGAATGTATTATGTTAAAAATATATTATCATTTGCGTATTATGTTCATGATAGTAGATTTAATAGTGATGATTATGATTACGGCCATTATTTTTATGATGATGTTGAATTAATAGAGGACCAAAATTAAATTTTATAATAAAATAAATTTTATAATAAAATAAATTACCATTTTATGCCTTCTTCTAGGTATTCATTTATGCGAATTCGGCCTTGCTCAACTGGATTTTCACCATATGTAATTGGGTCATATTCTAGTCTATCTATATTTGCTCTTAACCAATCGATTTTATCGCTTGTATATCTATTTTCTTGCTCTTTTTCATCTATATATCTCCTTAAATAATTTAAAACTTGAGGAGTATACCCTGTTCTGCGATTTGCTCCCGCACCACGTCTATTTCTTGAATATCTTCTGTGTTTTTTTGTAAAGGAACTGCGAATTTTTCTACGACGAGTTCTAAACCTTCTTGCCATTATATATCTAGCTAATATAAAAATATTTAATTTATATATATATATAGTATGAGTGAGGGTCTCAGAAGATCAAGTAGAAGAACTGAAGCGGCTGCGGCTTCTGTATCAGTGCCAGAAGAAACTATTACTGAACAACCAAAAAAAAGAACAAAAACACCAGCAACAAAAAGCACAATGCCTGTTCCCGCGACAACAAGAGCGCCAGCAGAATTATCTCCTGAAGAATTATTTAGGAGAGAAATTGAAATGCGTCAACAACAAATGATGTCAACAATAAAAACTCTACCAAAAGAAGCGAGGGATGAATTGCTTAAATTGAAAACTCTTTTTACTGATGCAACAGTAGAAGATATTGGAGATGAACGTCGTCAATTAAGTTTTTTTTGTCAATTATGGAGAATGTATCCAAATGGTCTCAGTTTTACTATTAATAAGTTTTGTTATACACCAGCAAACTATTCTTCTGGTTCATATGTTTTAGAAAGGGATAATCCTTATTATGAACAATATTTAAAAGATAAACCAGAATTAATAGAATTCATAAAGACAAAAACGCCAAAATTAGTTAGATTTACTGATTACGATTATGATAAGATAGAAGAATGGTTTCAACAATTATTGGATATGCTTACTTATAATTTCAAACACAGTTATGAAATTAAAGAGATTGTGGAAATACAAATGTTTATGAATTTTCCCTATAAAATTTCTTGGAAAGTATACAGAAGTAAACAAGAGTTCTATACAAATATAAATAAAATGTGTTTAATATTCCAAAAATGGTTTGATTTATCATTTGAATACAAAGGCACAGACACTTATATATACACAGTAAAAGAAAATGAAACTAAACGTTTTTTACGAGGAGTTCATGATAAAGCAATGACAACAATAAATCCAAGTGAAAAAACTATTTCTTATCTATCTACAACTATAGATGAAAGTATTGCTAATAGTTATACACATCATGACCCGCTTGGTGCTGTGGCTTATACAACTGCTCCAAATGAGATAGACCCATCTAAAATATATAATTATGTCGAAGAAATTATTCCAGCACCTGGTATAAAATGTATTGATATGAATTATTCCTCCCCTACAAACTCATATCTTGGCATAAAAGATGAGATTATGATGGAATATTTACAAGAATTTGTTTTCCCAAGAGGATTAACAATTACAACATCTTTACCTTTTGAAGAACAACCAGAATTTCCAACCATAATTCAAAGATACATAGCTCCTGGTTCTACTTCAGCGGCGGTAGCAAAAGGAGGCAAACGAAATAAAACAAGAAAACTAAAAAAACACATTAAATCAAAAAAAAATAAAACCTCAAAAGGAAAAACTTATAAAAAAAAAATAAGAAAATTAAAAAAAATATAAAAATTAAAAAAAATATAAAAATTATAAATAAATTTTAATTATGTTATTTATATTTAAATTTTCTTTAAGTAGTTTTACAGGGTGCGATTTTAAATCTTCAAGGATTTAAATTATTATAAACAATCTGAATCAATGATTCTTTTGTTTGAATATTATTTTCGTCATTATTTAAATGTGTTAAATAAATACATAGTGTAACGAGCATTGTTGGTGTAGTTAAATACCAATCATAATATCTATGAGGAGTAATATTAGCGACAGATACTATATTTAATGCTAACCAAATATAAAATATTCCCTCAACAATTTGTACAATCAATTCCATTATAAGAACTTGTTTTAGAAGTATTAATTTACTTGGTATATTTAATTGAATAATATAGTAGTCAATTAAATATACCTGTAAATAATTGAATAAGTAAAGATAAATATACACTAATTTTAAGTAATTCCATATTATATATTAATATGATATAATATGGAATATATATTCAATTTTAATTTATTAATTATTTAAAATAAAAAATTGATTATAAAAACAATATAAATCTATTATCATATATTATAAGAGATGTCGAAATTCACAAATTCAAATTATAGTTCAATGAATGTTTCCAAGGTTGTTGGAATTCAATTTAGTATATTATCGCCTGATGAAATTAGAAAGGGATCTGTTGTAGAAATTACTAGTAGAGACACTTATATAAATAATAAACCAGTTATTGGAGGTTTATTTGATCCAAGAATGGGAGTTCTTGAACCTGGATTAATTTGTCCAACTGATGGATTAGATTACATGCAAACACCAGGATATTTTGGTCATATTGAATTAGCGAGACCAGTATTTTATATCCAATACTTAAATACAATACAAAAAATAATGAGATGTGTTTGCTTTAAATGTAGTAAACTTTTGGTAAGTAAAGAAAAATTTAAACAAGCATTAAAAGTTCAAGGAGATGCAAGATGGAAGTATGTATTTTCATTAGCAAGTAAAATTAAAAGATGCGGTGAAGATACAGAAGATGGATGTGGAACTTTACAGCCTAATAAAATTAGAAAGGAAGGTCTTGCTACTATATATGCAGAATGGAAAGGTGAGGAAGCTGATTCTCCACCTATGATTGTAAGAATAACTCCCGAAATGGTATTAAAAATATTTAAGAGAATCTCTGATGAAGATGTATCATTTATGGGATTTAGTCCAATTTATTCAAGACCAGATTGGATGATTTGTCAAGTTATGTCTGTTCCTCCACCTGCAGTTAGACCATCTGTAAAACATGATTCTCAACAACGATCAGAAGATGATCTAAGTCATATTTTAGTAAATATCATAAAAACTAATAAAACACTTCAGGAAAAAATACAAGCTAATGCTCCAGCAAATGTAATTGATGATTGGTCAACAGTTTTACAATATTATATAGCGACTCAAGTTGATAATAAAATACCAGGTGTTGCATCTGTAGCTCAACGTTCTGGAAGACCTTTAAAATCAATTAAAGACCGATTGAATGGAAAAGGTGGAAGAATGAGAGGAAATTTAATGGCAAAACGTGTTGATTTTAGTGCTCGTTCTGTAATCACAGCTGATCCAAATATTTCTATTAGAGAATTAGGTATTCCAATGAAAGTTGCTAAAAATATAACAAAACCAGTTACAGTAAATAAAATTAATAAAGAATATCTTACAAAATTGGTTAGAAATGGACCAGATGAATGGCCTGGAGCAAAAATGTTACAAAAGAAAAATGGTGAATCTATTACTTTAAAATATTATCTTGATAGAAATTCAATTGTTTTAGAAGAGGGAGATATTGTTCATAGACACATGATGGACGGTGATGCAATTCTCTTTAATCGTCAACCAACACTTCATAGAATGAGTATGATGTGCCATATTGCTAGAATTATGAAACGAGGTGATACTTTTAGAATGAATGTTGCAGACACAAAGCCTTACAATGCCGATTTTGATGGAGATGAAATGAATTTGCATATGCCACAGGATCCAGAATCAGAGGCAGAATTAAAAAATTTAGCGGCTGTTCCATATCAAATCATCAGTCCAGCAAATAATGCTTCTATTATTGGTATTTATCAAGATTCTATGCTTGGTTCTTATTTATTCTCAAAAGAAAATGTTAAGTTTACTCCAAGACAAGCCATGAATTTGCTTATGATGTTTAATGGAATTAATGAAAAACAACTTTTAGCTGATATTGAAAAAGAAGGGGGAGTTACTAATTATGATATTTTATCTCAAATCATGCCACCATTATCTATGAAAGGTAAAATCGAGATTAAAAATGGTAAATATATTAAAGGTCAAATGGATAAAGGAGTTTTAGGAGGAAGATCAAGGGGATTACTGCAAAGAGTATGTAATGATTTCGGTAATATGGCTTCAGCTAAATTTATTGATGATTTACAAAATATTGTAACTGAATATATGAAAAATGCTGGATTTAGTGTTGGTATTAGTGATCTAATTTCTAATCAAGAAACAAATGATAAAATTATTAAAGTAATTACTGATAAGAAAACTGAAGTAAAAAATTTAATTGATCAAGTTCAACTGGGTATATTTGAAAATAATACTGGTAAAACTAATGAGGAAGAATTTGAAACACAAGTTAATAGTATTCTTAATCAAGCTACATCAGAAGCAGGTAAAATTGGATTGAAAAATTTATCTGAAGGAAATAGATTTGTTACAATGGTTCAGGCAGGATCTAAAGGTTCAGATCTTAATATATCATTTATGATTTCTTGTCTTGGACAACAAAACGTGGATGGTAAACGTATTCCTTATGGTTTTGAGCATCGAACATTACCACACTTTACTAAATATGATGACTCGCCTGGTGCTCGTGGTTTTGTTGAAAGTTCTTATATTAATGGATTAACACCTCAGGAACTATTTATGCATGCTATGGGTGGTCGTATTGGTCTTATTGATACTGCTGTCAAAACATCCACAACTGGTTATATTCAAAGACGACTCATCAAAGCTCTTGAAGATATAAAAGTAGAATATGATATGACCATTAGAACAAATAAAAACAAAATAGTACAATTTTCATACGGAGATGATGGAATTGACACAACTAAGGTTGAAGATCAAGAAATGCCAATTGTTGAAATGAGTAATCAAGATATTTATAATCATTATCTTATTCCTGAAGAATCTGGAAAAATTAAAACATTAAATAATATATTCCTCAAAAATACTATGAGTAGAATTAATAAGCAAAAAGAATCTTTTGCTGTTAAGATGAATGATCTTATTAATACTATCCTTGAACAAAGAAATAATATTATCAAAAATGTTTTCAAAAATAAAGGAGATAAGATTGTTAACTGTCCTGTAGCTTTTAATTATATAATTAATAATATTCAAGGACAGTGTGGAATAACTAGTTCGTCATTAGTAGATATTACACCACTTGAAGCTTATGAGATAATTATATCATACTTTGAAAAATTAAAGAAAATTTATTATTCTCCTCCAACTAAATTATTCGAAGTTTTATACTTCTATTATTTATCACCAAAGGAATTACTTGTTATTAAAAGATTTAATAAAACAGCCTTAATATTATTACTTGATACTATTGTAATTGATTATAAAAGAGCAATTGTTGCTCCTGGAGAAATGGTTGGAATGATTGCTGGTCAAAGTCTTGGTGAAGTATCAACACAGATGACATTAAACACTTTCCATTTTGCAGGTGTTGCATCTAAATCAAATGTAACTCGTGGTGTACCAAGAATTGAAGAAATATTATCTTTATCTAGTGAAATTAAAAATCCATCTTTAAGTGTATATTTAAAACCTGAAGATGAAAGACAGAAAGATAAAGCCCGTACAATTATGTACATGTTAGAACATACAAAATTAGAAGAAATTGTTAAATCCACTGAAATTTGTTTTGATCCTGATGATCTTAATACATTAATTGTGGAAGATAAGGAATGTATACAACAATATAAAGCTTTTGAAAATTTAGTAGCAGAATGTAATGAGGTTAGTCTAGAATCTGGAGAAACAGAAAAATCAAAATGGATCGTCAGAATGGTAATGGATCCAGAAATAATGCTTGAAAAAAATATTACTATGGACGATGTTAACTTTACATTAAAAAATTGTTATGAAGATCAAATTAGTTGTGTTTATTCTGATTTCAATTCCGATAAATTAATCTTTAGAATTAGAATGAATGATATAATTAAATCAGGAAATAATCGAGGAGGACAAAAAAAAACCAAAGTAAATCCTCTAGATCAATCTGATCAAATATATATCTTAAAGAATTTTCAAGATCAACTTTTACAAAAAGTTGTGTTACGTGGTATTCAAGGTATTAATAAAGTTATACTTAGAAAAGTGCTTGACAATGTTGTGGAAATAAATGGAATATATAAAAAACAAGATATTTGGGTTCTTGATACAATTGGAACAAATTTATTAGATGTGCTAGGTCTTGATTTTATAGATAATACAAGAACATTAAGTAATGATATTGTTGAAATATATAACGTTCTTGGAATTGAAGCTGCAAGACAAACTATTTATAATGAATTGGTAGAAGTTGTTGAATTTGATGGTACTTATATCAACTATCACAATTACAGTGTTCTTGTTGATAGAATGACCTTTACACACAAACTTATTTCAATCTTTAGACATGGTATTAACAATGATAATATTGGACCTATTGCAAAAGCATCTTTTGAAGAGACACCAGAAATGTTCTTAAAAGCAGCAAGACATGCTGAATTAGATACTCTTAGAGGTGTATCAGCTAATGTTATGGTTGGTCAAGAAGGTCATTTTGGAACAGCTGCATTCCAAGTTATATTGGATATTGAAGAAATGCAGAAACTAGAAGCAGTTAGCGAATATAAGTATATAGATACTAATGAAGAAATAGAAAAATTCTTTGGTGCTATTGAAAATCCAGATGATCCATGTGGACCAAATAAAATTAATATTCAAAACAATGTTATTACTATTAAGGCTGAAAATATGGGCAAAGATAATAGTTCATATAACCCAGGATTTTAAAGGTATAAATATAATAAATTTAATAATATAAATATAAATAATTATATTATTCAATTAGTTATAATGACAACTTTCAATTTAATTATTGAAAAGACAATAAATTTAAAAAATAATATTTTTTCATTTAAATATAAATATGATGGTGTACAAGGAATATATAAATTGTTTTTTGGTATATTTTATAATGATTATGGTTCTAAATATAAAAGTAAATTTCATTTTTTAAATGAAACATCAAATAATTTTTATTTTTTAAATAAAACAAAGGAAAAAACAGAATTTTTTAATTTATTTTGTAAAGTTCAACGAACTTATCATATACTAAATAGATTAGTATATTTATATAAATATAAAAAAGCTAATATTGTTGTTGATACGGATTTACAATTAAATCCAATAAAAATTAATGAACCTAATATAATATGTATTTATCATATTAATAATAAATATTTATTTAAAATAGAAGACTTATTAAACTTAATTTATACTTCGTTAACAAACTCATATATGTTTTTTTGTGAACCAAATACTATTAAAAATCCATATAATAATATTGCATTTGGTAAATCTATATTATATTATATTAACTATTTTATTAAAAATAATACCAACATCAGGTTTATTAAATATAAACACCTTCAGATTTTTTTTAAATTTCAAGAATGTAATTTTAATATGACTAGATTTATAGATGTTAATGAATCAATTTTGAGAGAATATAGTATTCAAAATTATATTAATAACTCAACTAAACAAATATTAAAAAAAGAAATTCTTCTATTAATTAAAAATTTCAATATTAAAAATAAAAAAAAAATAGAAATTGCAGAAGATTTTCCAGATGATGAACTTATTAAAATATTTAAACCTTATTTACATTTGAAGTTATTATCTAATTATTCACTTATTAATAAAACTAAAATAGAATCCAGAAAAAAATTAAATACAAAATTAATTGAGTTTCAATCATTTAATCCAAATTTTGGTAGAAAAATATTTAAACTTAAAACTATAATTAAAAATGGAAAAAACAGAAAAATAATATCACATTGTGAATTTAATATGAAATATAAAAATTTTAATACATATTCGATTGATAAATTTATGGAAAATCATTTAGTTTATAAATATAATGGATATGGTGATATAGAAAATGACGAAGACATACCAGAGTTGGAGTTAAATTTTATTACACAAGTAATAATAAGTAATCCTATTAATATTAATAACAATAATAATAATAATAATAATCAAGAATTTGATGATTCTGAAGAATCTCAAGTAAATGAATCTAATGAAGAACAAGAATCTGATGAAGAACAAGAATCTGATGAAGAAAATTATAATGAAAATGATTCTATTAGTTAGTATTCTAAATTATATTTTTTCAGTTTCACTTTCAACTATTAAAAGTTTTCGTTTTTTAACATCAGGTCTTCTTCTTGATTTATTTTTTGGATCTCCTCTTACAGCTATTTTTCTAGAAGGTTTTTTCTTTTGTTGTATAGGTTCTTCGGGGGTAATAGCAGATGTTTTTTCAATTATTATTTTAGTTCTTTTAGGTTTAATATTTTTAATTTCTATTTCTTCACTTTCAGATTCAATTAATAATGGTTTTTTCTTTTTATAAACTGTTTTTAAAGGTAGTTTAAAATCTTCAAGATAATCTTCAATACTTATTTTTTCTCTAATAGATTCTTCAATTTTACCAACACATTCCTGATTTAATTTATTTAATGAAATAAATATATCTCCATTATCAGATTTAACTAGTTTATAATTAGGTACATTTTCAGGTCTAAATCCAGGAATAATTATAAATGCAAATTTGTCTTCTAGATCACCATATCCGACAAATTGATGCTTTTGATATTTAGTTTGTAGTATAAATTTTTGACAAATAAATATTGTTGGTATTTTAAATTTATTAATAAGTAACCATAAATCAAGTGTTGTTAAAAAATAGTTATCAGTATAAATAAAACTAGCAAAGGATAAAGTATCTGCATGAACTTGGTCGCCTAATGTTTTCTTACCCTCTATTATTAAAATATCAACTATTCTATCTTTATATTTTTCAAGATATTTTTTATATTCATCAAATAATTGATTTTTGATTTCATTAACAGTATATTTTTTACCAATTTTCTTTTCAATAAGATCAATTATAAAATTAAAAGTACAAAAATTGTATTTACTATACTCTATTTCTGAATAATTTGCAGGAAAACATCCTCTCCAAATACTAGAAGTAATATGATCTTTTTCAGTCTTATCACAAATTAATTCATTCTTTCTTCCTATGGCTTGATCAAGTGAAGGAATTTTATTATCATAAACTTGTGTAATTATAGGTTCAGTTTCATCATATGAATTATATTTTGTATATTTATTAGTGACTGCAGGAATTAATGTTTCAAAATATTCTTGTGTTAGCGTTGATTGAACTAATATAATTTCATTATCCCTTAAATTATAACCAATATTACCAAACGATAAATAAGTTTGTGGTTGAAGCATAAATGATTTAATTCTATTATATCTAATTAATTCATCTGACATTCTTCCAAAATAAATTGGTTCGTTATCTTTTCTAGTAATTAAATTTTTTTCTGGTAATATTAAATTGCATTTACCATTTTCTGTTACTACACATAAATTAGGCGTATTTCTACATTTATCAGTATCTTTTACAATACATGTTGATACTTCATTTATAAGTTTATAATAATTTTCATCACCAATAAATTGAATTTTTTCTCCGACTAGTTCTCTTAATAATTTATCAATATTTTCAAGTTTATCTGAATAAATAATATAGTCTTTTAACATTTCTGATTCTATTTTTTCTCTTATTTTAATATTCTCATAATTGTTGAGTAAAATTCTAATTGTATTTCTAAATACATTGTAAAAACTAGTTTCAAGTTTTATTTTTTTTATATAATCTTCTCTCTCAACATCAACTGTATTTTGTGTTATAATTTGACTATCACTTTGAATCATAGGTTTGGTTTTAGAATTAACTATGTAATCTTCATCTGTTATAGATGGTAAATCTAATTCAGAAATTATTTCATCTACTCTAATAGGATTAGAAATTTGTACAAATTGATTTGTATTTGTTAAAATTCCTACTACTAGTTCATCTTCAACTATTTTAAATTCAGGTTTGCATGGTATATCTGCTTGATCTCTGCGTTTTTTACTTCTTTTATCAAGTTTATTTAAAAATCTAACTGTGTCATTGTATGTGTTCCAAATTGATAAATCATTCATAAAAACGAAATCTAATCCTTTTTTTAAATTTTCATCTAATGCTGATGGATAACATGGTATAAAACCTGACTTTTCGGATGCAGAAGGTTCTTCAGCAACTACTCCAATAATTTTATTATTGAAATTCATTACGAGTTTTAGAATTTTGTATTCATAATGATCTAATTTTTGAACAAGATTGTACAATAAAAGTGGTCGTTTTGCTTTATAAACATTAGGCATACTATCGAGTGGTCTGCAAATAAGTTCAAAAAATGGTTTAATTAAATCCTTAAATACAGCTCTCATTGTCTTAGATAATTGGGGATCATGTTCTTTGAACTCTTTAATAACATTTATTTTTTTACTAGACGTTAAATATGAGTAAATTGGTTCATAATAACCATCTTCCTTTAATAAAAATATTGTAGGTTTTCTTGTTTGATAAAATTCAGATGAATAGTGATTTGTTGGGCAAAGTAATTGAACATTATTTGTAATATCATCATGTGGAAGCTGAAAAATAACTAAATTAACACCAGTTGGGAACAAATATTTATTAGGCATTGAAATAATATCCCACAAATAAGTATGATCTATAACAGCATCATCGTCTTGCAAAAATAATATAAAATTTTCAAATGCTGATATAACTTTTGTAATATATGCTTTCTCCTCAGGTTTCGTTAAATCTATCTTTGAATATAATTTGGAATTTGCATATTTTTCGATATCTATTTTTCTATAAGGATCATAAAAATCTGTAACTAAATTACCATTTTGATATTTAATAAATAAATCTATATTTATTGCTTTAATAATTCTTTCTCTCATTTCTTTTATACTTAATATCTTGGAAACCTTTGTAGTTAAACGATTTTCTTCATCAATTATTCTTTTACCAAAAAATATTTCATCTGAAATAGCTGCAATAAATGATTGTTTTTTACTAATTTCTATACCATGTCTTAATAAACATGGATGATTTTCTTTAATATTTGTATTTGTCTTACTTATTTGACAATCAGCATTTATCTCATGCAACATTGTTTGAATTTCAGGTGGCAAATAACCCCAACGACCCGAATCAAGTGGAAATTTATCAGGACCTAATATATATTCATCTTCTTTTTTTGTTACCTCTTCTTTTCTCTCTTCTTTTTTCTTTCCTACCTCTTTTTCCTTTTCTTTTTCCAAACATTTTGCTTTTGCCTTTATTCTTCCTTCTGTATTATAATTTTTAAAACAACATGGTAAACATAACCCGTTTGGATGTTTGTCAGGGATTAAGCCTGGATAAGCTTCATCATTAAATTCATAAATATAATATCCTGGTTTTACCTTTTTTTCTTTTTTTGGTAAAACTTTACCACAAGAAGGACCTTTTTTTGGTTGATGAACAAGCTCACCCTTAACCATTTTTAAATCAGCTGGATCAATAAATGAATTATTTTTTAAACACCAGTAACGAGGACATATATAATTAAATTGATGTTTTTTGTCTGAACCATATTTAAGCACATCTTGATCTCTCAAAAACCCAGGATAGTCTTTATTTATCTTATCTAATTGTGCATCTGTTAATATTACAGGTTGTCTTCTTTTATCTGATAAACAAGTTCTTGAATATCCATTATATTCTTTTGTATCTTCTTTTACAATTAAAATAGGATCTTTCTTTTCAATTTCAGTTTGAAAATAATATGGTTTGTTTAATTTTTTGTTATCTAATTTTTTGTTATCCCATTTTTTTCTTAATGCTTCTTCAGGAATTTTGTCAATTTCTTCTTCTTCAATTTCTTCTTCTTCAATTATTTCTTCAGTTTCTTTTGACTTAGGTATATTTTCTTCAGATTCACTTTCAATAATTAATTCTTTTCTTTCTTTAGGTTTTTTTTCAATAATAGGGGTTGATTTCTTTTTAGATAATATTGATTGTTCTGAACTGCTCATATTAGGTAATGATTCTAATACAATATTTGATTCTTCTGATGGAATACTTTTCTCAACTTTTGCAGTAATAATAGGAGATTCTTTTTCAGATGATACCGATTCTTTTGATGGAATACTTTCCGCAACTTTTGCAGTAATGATAGGTGTGGTTTCTTTTTCGGACGATACAGATTCTTCTGATGGAATACTTTCCTCAACTTTTGCAGTAATGATAGGTGTGGTTTCTTTTTCAGATGATACAGATTCTTCTGATGGAATACTTTCTTCAACTTTTGCAGTAATAATAGGTGTGGTTTCTTTTTCAGATGATACAGATTCTTCTGAACTACTCATCTTAGGTAATGATTCTAATTCTATAGCAGATTCTTCTGATGAAGATTTATCCTTAACAAGTGATTCAAAACTTGAAACCGATGATTCTGATGATTTATCTTTAATTTTTGCGGTAATAATAGGGGGTATACTATTTTCAGATGAAATAGATTGTTCAGATGAAGAAATTTCTGTTGGAACAGTAACATTACCGTAGACCATTTTTTTTGGATTTTCAGCGGATTCAGAAGAAATAGATTCTTCAGATGAAGATTGTCCACCTTCATAATCAATATTAAATCCTTTTCTTGATATGGGATTTTTAACCAAACCTTGATATCCACCTTCTGTATTATAACTTTCACTAGATTCATCATCATCATCATCAAATAAAATATTAAACGCACCTTTAGGTTTTTCATCTTCAACATCAGAATATTTAATATATTCAACAGTTTCATCACCTTCAATTATAACATCTTCACCTTCTCTAGCAGATAATTCAGTAGATGATATAATATCAGGAAATGATATATCAACAATTTCTTCTGCACCACATAATCTATTAATTTCTGATACAGGATAATTTGTAGATGTTTTATCTTGTGTTAATCGAACCATTGTATCTAAATAAATAGGTAATGTATATAAGTAATTAAGATTGTTAATATTTTCAGTTATAATTTTTAAACTTGCAGTTTCGGGATCAAATGTAATTTCAGTTTTAAAACCAGGATTTTCTTTAATTTTAATATCAGATTTTCTAACACCTCTTTCAACTTCTAATTCATTAGCAACTTTACTTACAAGCTCTCTTGCTTGTTCAAAATTTAAATCATCAGGATAATTTTCCAATAATGCTTGTATAATATCAGGCCCACGTAAACCTTGTTCAGCCTTTTCAAGTATAAAAGCTTCTTGACTATTGAATTTACTAAAATTGGATACTCTTTTGAAACGTAAAGAAAATTTATCTCCTTTTGAACGATTTGTTTCGTTAACAAAAACACTATAAATGCAACCCTTATATGTATTAATATCAAAAGGTTTTAATATTGTAAGTTGTGTTTCATATGTCATTTGTTTTATTTCAATATTTTCATCATTTAAACTATTAAATAAATTTAATTTATATCCACTTTGTTCTAAAACAGATTTTATTTCTTGTATAATAGGATTAATTAATGTTTTAAATTTTTTATCAATTTCTGATACATCAATAAGTTGGTTAAAGTCAGCTGATATAGTAATATATCCTTCTTCATCAAATTCACAATTTAAAACTTCATAATCAAGTGTTTCAATATAAACAGAAACAGATTTAGAGCGCCCTATTGTTTTTATAAGTTTAAAAATTGAAGCTTTTTTAAGATAAGGAATTTTACGTCCATCTGTTGAAATTTTATCAGTATAAAGTCTATAAATATTTTCTTGTCTAGAAGAAGGATTGTATTTAACTAAAGGATTTGTTTCAGTTGCATGAACAATTTTAAAAATTATTTCAAGAGGAATTTTAACATTAAATTCAGGTTTCATGATTGCTCTAATAAATTTAATACCTTTCTTAATGTAATTAAGATCAGTTTTTCTTAAATTATATACATCATAAAACATATCAATAGTATCAAATGAGTTAACAGTTTTTTCATTATTAAATTTTTTATTATTTTCTATTAATTTTTCACGAACTTTAACTAAGTCTTCGAGAGAATTAACATTTTTATTGTAGAGAAAAGGATAATATATTTTAAGTGTCATGGGTTGAGAAATATCTTGTAATTCAGTATGAACTAGAACATCTTCTGCTAAGCATAAATAAATACTATTATCTACAATTTTACCTGAATTAAGTAATAAATGATTATTTAATGTTGACAAAGATTTGCGTGCATTTTGTTCAAAAAATTTATCATATTCTTTCACTTCAAATGGATTGCAAATAAATGGATATTCATTTTCAACAATAAAAAACTTTTGTCCTAAAACTTTATTAACAATATATTCTTTATTATCTAATTTCATCTCAAAAATATCGTCATATGAATAAACTTCTTTGTCTTCACGTTCAATTTTTCTAAATTCTACAGGATTTCCTTCTAAATCTGAATCAATATTTTGAATGAACTGAATAAGACGTAATTTAGTTAAAGCAATTTTTTTATTTTGCGTTAAAGATTGATAAACAGCTATAGAATTAAGACGCTCAACTTTTTTACAGAATAAATAAATTTCTTCTAATGAAGTATCTTTATTAGAAAGTTCATTAAGTATTTTAATTTTAATTGTAGCAATTGAATCATCTGGATGAATTTCTTGTTCACTAAAAATAATTTTAGTTTTATTACTATTTATCTCATCATACTCAATATCAGTAAATAATTCCTTTATGACTTCTTCTTCTTGAAAACTTTTTTGTTTTTTGCCATAAAATACATAAATAGTATCAACTTTATTATTAATAAGTTTTTTAACCTTATAGATTATATTATCTAAAGGTTTATCTAATGATTTAATTGAAGATACTGATTGTGACATATATATAAATAAATTATTATTTTTAATTTAGTTTAATACAAATGAATTAAATTAAATTATTTAAATTTTATTAATTTGAGTTGGTAAACCATGACCAAATAAAATCATATAAATGAGAGAAATAGCTCCAATTAATAAACTTCTATTTAATGCCATAGTTTGGGATTGTTTTAAAGCAAATTTCATTAATAAATAAAGAATCACTGTAATAAGAAACGCATGAAAAAGATGCTCCAATGTTCTTTCCATTATATTTATAGTTAAGAAAATAATTATACTAAATCATAATAAGGATTATCATTTATTGTCATTCCACAATATTCTTGTGGATATTTTTTATAATCAATAGGTGAATATATACCACCTTCTTTTGCATTTTGCAATATCCATTTAAAATTTTCCCAAAAATCTTGTTTATGACCTATCGACTCTGTTGCTATATGTGATAATTCATGAAGAGCTACAAATGTTAAAGTATTAATATCTATTAATTTTGAACCATTTTTTGATTGATTTAAACAAAATGCCAATTTTTCTCCTTTATTTTCACTATAAGCAGTCAATTCACTCGTAGGTAGAGTTTCTGATATTTTTTTAGGATTAAATCCTTCAATTAATCTTTTACTTCGAGGATCTTCTGGATGTTTTTCTTTAATGTAAATGACCATATCTTTCATTTTTTGTGTAACATCTGCTAAAAGATTTGCTGCTAATTCCATTTTTTCTCTCTCCCTTACACAATATCTATTACCATCTTTAGAAGCTATTATACATTTAAGATCAAAAGCATCTGATTGATAATAAATTATTAGACATAGAAATAATATAATTGCTAAGAATATATAAAAGAATATACCATGTTTCTCCATATATTAATAATATAAAATAAATTTAATATAAGTCAACTTTATGTTCTTGTATATAATTTTTTATACATAAAAAATCATTATTTTTAATAAAGTTAATATATTTTTTATCATGAATATTAATTCCATAAACAAAACTATTATTATTATGAATTGATTCGGATTTTTTAATATTTATAACAATAAAACGTAGATTATTGGAACTAGGAAATCTATTTAAATATGTATAAAAAGAATTAATATCATTAAATTCATGAAGGTTTGGTAAAATTTTTTTATTTAAAACAGGAGTAGCAGATATAATTTTATCAGTTTTTGATAACATTTTCATTCCGTTTTTTTTGTAAAAAGAAGATACAATTGAAGAATATTCATTGTCATTCATAATTATAATAGTTAATGGAAGATGTTTGTTGTTTATTAAATATAATAAACTAGAACTAGAAAAAGCAGTTCCTCCGTCTCCCTCAATTATCCAAACAGGTTTTTTATGAGCTAAATATGCTCCTATTCCATAAAAATAACCAACTCCTATTGAAGCCCATTCTGTAGATGAAAGCCAATTATTTGGTATATTTGTTCTAAAATACTTTCCAACAGCATACCAATGATTGCCAACACCAGTTACAACTGGTATTTTTAATTTATTCCTATTATAAATTTCTGATAAAATATAAGAATATTTTTCTAATTGACTATTAGGTTTTATAGTAAATAATAATTGAGAATTTGATAATTTAATGCTATCCAAAAAATCATGAGGTACATTTATTCTTAAATTTTTAAATATATATTTAAAATTATTTGTTATAAAATTTTTGGTTGATTTATCAAATGTGATTGTATAATCTAGTGATATAATATATACTAGGTCATGTTTTTTTATATAGCTAGGTGTAAAAACATCATAATAAAGAGTATTTCCGTTTAATTTATTTGAAATATCACCTATTATTAGTAAATTTGTTGATTTTTGAAGTACATAGTTCGCTGAATGATTTCCTAATGTTCCTATTAATCCGCAATAATTCTTCATACTTGTTATAGTTCTTTCCTTCCATGTTATAACATAAGGAATATTGTTATTATTCAAAAAATATTTTAATGTATCATAATCTAAGTGAGGTATATAACCTAATATTAATAAAGTATTTGTATTATCCAAATTTTTATTTAACTCTTTCACAATTACTGAAACATTATGATATTTCATTTTTTTTTCAAAATTATATGAAATATTTAAATATTTAAAGCTACTCAATAATATATGTCTATTTAATAATATAATAACACATTTGTTCAATGATTGTGATAAATAGAAACCATATTTAATTTTAATTTCACATTCTTCTTCTTTGTCAATGATAATTGTATTTTTTGTTATATTTTTAGATATATTTTTAATATCCCAGTTTTGAAAATCATATTTTATATCTTCATAAAAACTAATTACTACCAATGGATTGTTTTCATAAACAGCATTACCTATACATGATAATGATGTTGCAATTCCTGGTCCAGATGTAACAAATAAAACTCCTATTTTTTTGGAAAAAAAACCATATGATTGAATAACAAAACCGTTATCTAATTCGTTTCCTATATTTATCCAGTTAATGTTATTTGGTTTATGAGCTAAAATATCACAAATAGGTGAACCAGCAATTCCAGAAACATATTCTATTTTATAATAACTTATTATTTTCCATATGAATTCGCTTATTTTCATATTATATATATATAATATGAAAAGTAATATGAAAAGTAATATGAAAAGTAATATTAAAACAAAAAGAAAACACTATTTACAAAAAAATAATAAAACTAAAAAAAGAAATTTTAAATATAGTTCAAAATACTATTTGTATAATAATACTTTAGAATCTGTCAATAAGTTGTATTTAGATTTTAAAAAAACATTAGAACCAGGAAAATTTTTAAATAAATTTTTAGGATATAAATATATTGACCCAAGTATTTTTTATAATAATTTTATTAATGATCTAAATAATCATTTTTTTAAAAATAAATCTGAGTTACATAAATTAGTTAAAACAAATAAATCATGTAAATATCCTCTATTTTGGCAAATAATTATAATTCCTCCACGAACAATTTTTTCTTTTCATATTCATCCAAATATTGAATATGATTATGTAGTCGATGGAAATTTACATACATATTATTTAAAAAATAAATTAGCTAAGATACATTCGTGTGTAAATTACTCACATAACAAAATATTTAAACATCTAACAATTGAAGATTTTGAATATAAAAAAGCAGAAAAATCTCAAGCAATCATAAATGATTCTGGAAGTTGTCATATATCATATACTAAAGATGATGGTTGTATTTTATATTCATTATGGTCAGGTCACCATATAGAACTTAGTGAAATACCTAAATTTTTTAAAGATATAAATTATAAAATATATTTATAATAATATAAATTTATGATACAACTTTTAATGTAGCACCACTTTTAATTTTGTATCTAATATTTTGATCTTCAATTACAATACAACCTTCTGAAGGATTACCAGAGCATCCACCACCATGAATCAGAAACCCACTTCTACCACACATATTATTTGATGAAGATGGATATAATTCATAACAATAAGACATACCTTTAAAAGTCATCATGTTACCTAAAGTATAAGTACCCTGAGGTAATGGTCCTACTGATACCTGACATTGACATGATGGATTATTTCGACAAGATCCTGATTGTCCTGAACAACATCCATATGTATCAATGTATGTTCCGTCATATCCACTTCCATAAAAATGATGTTGACTCTGTGAATAAGTATAAGGGCCGCCAGTTGTTAAATTTAAAAGGTCTTTCATATCAGTTGGTGGTGCAGGTTTGTCTAAAAATAAATTATCTCCAAAGGAAGTGGAAAGAAAAGCAATAACAACAAGAAAAATATTCATTTTCATATTATATTATGTATTAACAAAATTTTTAAATTGTTTAACTAATTTAATAAATTTTCAATTACATCAAATAACTTATTAAACTCTATAAATATTTTTTGCTTGCTTTCGGTATCTAAGTCCCTTATAAATTCTAATTGAAATTCATTTAATTTTCTACAATTTCTAATATCATCAATTATCATTTCATAATAATCTACTTTAAAAATTTTCTCTCCATCTTTTTGATAATAATGTGGAATAATTACAAACGAATTTTTTAATCCATGTTCTTTTGGAGGTTTCCAGTCAGTTTGAATATTGATATTTATATCAGAACCAGGTTCAAAATATTTATATGTGTAAAAAGAATGAATATAAAAATTTTGATATTTAATAAATAAAAAATTTAATAAATTTACTGCATTCCGCTACCAATTTCTAAAGGAGGGCGCATGAAGTCAGGTTCAATAGTAGATTGGTTCCAAGGTCCAACACTTAATTGAGGGTTAGGAGGTTCAGATCTAATTTGAAGATTAGCATTTCTCAATGTTTGACCGATAGTATCAATACCAATGTGGTAACCAGCCTTGAGTAAGTTAATATTGGCAAGTTCGCCCTTACCAGAAGGGTTTAATTGAGCCCATTGGCTATTGGCATCACTGGGTAAGAGTTCAGCGGGATTTTGAATATTTGGTTTAGAACAAGAAGAAGGAATACCAGGCATAGAAGTTTGGACACCATTAGCAGATGCGAAAACTTCATTTTGTCCCATAGGTTCAGAAGGACGAACCGCGCCAGAATAAGCGGCATTTGTATTTTTATATTGAGGTTGCATTTGTGTATTAGATTCAGGTCCAGGCATACCTTTTGCCCCTAAATAACCAGCAAAGGCAAAAACACAATAGGCGACAATTAATAAAATAATTATGGCTCCAATTCCGTAGTCATTCCATAGTTTCTTTAAAGAGACACTCATTATATAAAATTAATGATAAAATAATTTTTATGATTAATATTAATTATCCTAAACTTTTCTTAAAGACCTTCTAATTCACTTTCTGAAACATCATCAATTTCTGCGTCAAATTCACTATCACTATCATTAATATTTTCTATCATGTAAGTTTTCTTAATATTCTTGGCTTCTAAATAAGCTAAAATTGCAGTTTTTTTTGCTTGCTTAGCTTTATTTCTTGCTTCCTTATATAATTGAAAATAAACTTGATTCGGTTTTTTTAATGTCATAGTAGAATCATTTTTGTCTAAATTTAAATCAAGAGTATCAATCTCTCTTAATTCATCAGTATTTTCCTGAATATCTCCATTTAAATCTTCAAAATCAATATCTAAAGTAATATTTTCTTGTTCAGTATTATCTTTTACTTCATCTTTTGGTAATAAATCAAGCTCTTCAATTTCTTCTAAATTATCTAAAGTATCTAAAGGATCAGTATGTTTATTTTCTAGTTCTTTTAATGTATTTAATTCTTTATTTATTCCAATTGGTTCTAAAATATTTTCATCTACATCGGCATCTATATGAAAGATATCTTTTGTATTTTTTTTAGTTTCTTCTAAAGACTTTGTTAGATTTTTATTGGTTTTTATTAAACAACTCTCAAATATAGGTTCATTATCAAGAACCATAACTTGTTTTAAATCTATTTCAATTTGAAAATTTCTTGATGTAAATTTAATTCCTTGTATATCTAAAATAGAAATGATATCAGTTTCACTTGTAATATCACCTAATCCCAAGGTGATTTCTTTTTCGTTATAAATCTTTACTGATGGATTATCATCTTTTGTATTTTTAATATTTGTTCTTAATAAATAAAATTTACCTGATTTATAAACACGTATTAATGGATTGAAAGCAGTTTCAATATCATTTTCTTCTAAATTTCCTTGAAACCAAGAATTTTTTTTTTCATAAATTAATTTATGACATTTTTCTTCTAAATTCTCAAACCAATTTATCAATACTTCAGAATTTTTATCAAACATTAAATCACAATAATATTTTTTACCAGTCTTGACAAACCCTTGTCTTGTCAAACTTTTTGAAGTTTGTATATATAATGGTTTCTTATTATATTCAATTTTAGTAAAATATGCACCACCTTGAATGCCAACTGGATGTGCTAAAGAAAGTTTTGAAAAATCAAATGATTCATTTGGTTCAATAATATTATCCATATTACTGGAAATATAGAAAATTTAATAAATAATAACACGCAAAATATTATTATTAATTCTCTTATAATTAATTATGAAGGATTCATTTGTACAACAATGTTTAGATATTTTAAAGAGGGAAGATATAAAAACTGAATTTAAAATGTTATTGAAACCTGTGATTGACTTTATATTATACGAAATAAATCCTTATATTTATATAACTGTTACATTAGTCTTTTTAATTTTTATAATGATATTAGCTATTCTTATAATTTTAATTTTAATTATTAGAAATAAACAACTTGCAAATAAATTATTTTAATATTGCGGAAGAATTTTAGGCAAATAATTATTTTTTATTCTCATTAGTCTATATAATGACAAAACGTAGTAGTCGTAAACATAGAACTAGAAGTAGAACTCGTAAAATGGCAGGTGGAACTGGAAATTATTCTGATGCTGCTAGTTATGGTATGTATGTAAATGGAAATGGTGGTTCACAATGGGCTAGAACAATGGATCAGTCTGGACCATTTGGAAAAATTCAAGGAAATGTTATTATTGGAGCTCAAGGTCAAAATATTAGTCCACCTTCTCAAGTACCAAATAGCAGTCAATTAGCTTTAGTTCAAAAAGCTGGTAAAAGAGGCAGAAAAGGGGGTTTTTTAGGTGAAGTTATTAATCAAGCTATTGTACCATTAAGTATTCTTGGTTTACAACAAACTTATAAACGTAAGAGAGGTGGAAATAGACACACTCGTAGACGTTATAAACATTAAGTTACTTTTATTAAAAATTAGTATATATTTTATTAATTTTTTATAGATCTAAAATAATGACTTCATCTGTATTTGAAAATCAAATTAAACAATGGGTTGTATTAGATAATCAACTTAAAGAATTAAATGAACGTACAAAGGAATTGAGAGAAAAAAGAAATAATCTTGAAAAAAATATTACAACATATGCTTCATCAAATAATCTCTCTAGTTCGACAATACAAATTGGTGACGGGAAGTTAAAATTTTCAAATACAAAAGTTCCAGAACCCTTAACTTTTAAATATTTAGAGAAAACACTTGGAGAGATAATTAAAAATGAATCTCAAGTCCAGGTCATTATGGAACATATCAAACAAAAAAGGACTATCAAAGTTATTCAAGAAATTAAGCGCTTTTCTAATAATTAATTTATATATTAATAATTTATATGAGCGAATTGGATTATATTGGAGCAGGTGAATTAGTTTTTAATAATGATAAAGTAGGAGGAATTCATTCGGGTGGATTTAGTGTTAATTCTATAATGATGAAGGCTGGTATGTCACCTATTATGACACTTAATACAGAACAAGTTGGTGGAGATTTTAATAAAGTTTCAGATTTATTTAATAATTTAGTTGTTCCTAATTGGACATTATCTTACAATAACCGCATAGTTGGTGGTAAATATAAAGAAATAGATCATGAATCCGATAATGATGATGTTGTTGATGAAGATTTACACGATAAATTATTAGAGCTTGTTAAAGAGCATAACATTAAAGAAAAAGTAATTAAAAAGAAAATGACTAGAAAGGCCAAAAAAAATGTTCCAAAAAAAGCAGGAACAAAAAGACGAAAATAATTAATTATTAATTATTTATATTTAAGTATTGTTCTAATATAAATAATTATGTTTTTTGGAACTTGCGAACATTATGATGATAATCAGCCATTTTTAAAAATTATTAAAGATGAATGTTTTATATGTTATGAATTTATTACTTTTAATAAGTTTACTCCAATAAGTTTGAAGCATAAATTATTTTATGTTAAAACATGTGGTTGTGATGGATCAGTTCATGAATCTTGTCTAAAATTATGGTTAGACAAAAATAATAATTGTCCAATTTGTAGAAATAAATTAAAAGAAAAAACTAATATTGATACCATAATATATACATATTTACCATACAATATAATTTTTACTTTCTACTATAACAAAATAACTTTTAAAATTATTCGATTTTTTGTTATTTTCTTTTTTTTATATTCAATTATTGATTTTTATAGTGTTGTATTAATTAATAAATTTAATCAACCTAATTATACAGATTTTGATTTTTATGATATTGATATTTTTATATCAAATTCTACTACTTTATTATAAATTAAACGTCGCTCCATGTATTATAATTAAATGGTGACACTAATAATTGGTCTAAATTATTTTTTAATGCATCAACTTTCTTTTGAAATGCAATATCTTCAATTGTTTCTGGATATGGTGAAGAAGTTTTCATTAATTCTTCTTCTTCTTCTGTTATTTTAGGTTTATAACCATAACAATTCACTCCGAACTTTACATTTTTATTTGCAATATAACCACCATTTACACCTGGTCTTCCACAATCATTTTCATGACCTGGAATAGTTTGTAAAATATTATATGTTTTTTGTTGTGTTGGAAATAATGCTAATTGGTTTGCTGACCATCCGTAATTACACCATTCTGCTCCATTATTATATGCTTTTTCTATTTGATCATATGACGCTAATTCTGCACCATAAGCAGTACATATAGCTTTAGCATTATCATAATCATAATAATTACCAGGAATGTTAAAAACTTGTTTTTTAAATTTTATTTCTGGAACTGGAGCTGGTTGGTATGTACTTTGATCTACTACAATGTCAACAGAAGTTGTTGGACTAAATAGACCTTGAATATAAGCTGTTACATTAATACTAAAAAAGTATTGGAAAGCATTTACTAGAATTAATATTACTAAAATAATAAATATTATTATTCCAAAAATACCACTTCCATCATTTGAATTTTCTGTACTTCCTAAATCACCTGTTCCTAAAGATGATGAAAATGAATAATATGCTATAACTATTAATAATATTATTATAAAAACAATTGGATTCATTATATATGAATTTAAATAATTATACATATTAACTGGATCAGTTGTTGTTGTTGTATTTACTACTTCCATTTATAATATATAAATAGTTAAAAAATTAATAGTCAATTATTTATATTTTCTTTCTATAAAACAAAACATATGCTTTTGATGAAACAATTGATTCATTAATACCTACTTCAGAAACTGATGTATCATTATAGTGATACCATTTACCATTCGCATTTTTTACGTATGAAGTATAATGACCACCCATAGTTGAACCACTATGATTACATACACCATATAGTTCATATTTAAAATTATCCTTTTTATAACCAATTACATAAGGTGATAAATCTAGTTCATCTAGAGGAAATGTTATATATATTTGATTTTTTTGTGAACGATCATTAAATCTTTTTAAATCAATTGCAAGAATATTTGGAAAAGACCAAAATAATATTCTTTTTCGAATAGTTATTAATTCATTTGTTTCTTCATCTTTAAAATTTTCAATAATCTCTCCTTTAACATAATTATTTAGACAATCAATTAATGAAGGAGATTTATTATTCGGAGGAATTGGCAAATCAATCATAAAAAATGGTTCTGGTTTGATGCTCAAAATTTTATCATTATCCATTCTCGAAACTTCAGAAACATGAACAGCATAAAATAAATTCCAAATCTCAGAATAATCCTTTGAATATGTTTCCTTTACCATTTCAAAACATTTAATTGCTATTTTATCTGTTTCATTTTCTGGATTACCTGAAATAGTAAATTTTACTTCTCTTGAAAGTGATATATGGAAACAATCTATTAAAAATAATAAAAATTCTGATACATCATTTTGTGAATATCCTGTAAATAATTCTATATTTTTAAAGTGGGATACCTTTTGAATTATTTTTATAAATTTACCTGGAGAAATAATACAGTTTTCATTCCACAAAATTTTTCTAAGATTATCCCATTCTAATAGTAATGTTGATTCATATTTATTTTTCAATTTCTTTTTATAGGTTTCATCTTCTAGAAAATTATTTAATTCATAAGTATGTGATAAAATTTGAACACATGAGTTTATAAAACAAGTATTACCAAGATTTGCTAAACCACTTAAACCTTTATTTTTATATTTTGTTAAATCCATTAAATTAATATTATTATTATTATTTTATATTTAAACAGATTTCATATAATATATATAATGAGTTCGACAAATTTACAATCTAATAGATTAAGTAATGAACAATTGATGTTAATTAATATTTTGAACACTATGTATAATGATAATCTTAGAAATATAAATTCGCTTACTGAAACGCTAAATTCTTTAATATCTTCTAATCAACAAATTAGAAATTTAATGGTTCAATTATTAAATGCAAATCAAAGTAATGATAATCAATATAATAATAATAATAATAATAATAATAATAATAATAATAATAATAATAATAATAATAATAATAATAGACGTAATAGACATGCAAGAAGAGGATTAGATGAAAGATATGATTATGATAGAGTTTATGTATTTAGGTCACAAACACAACTTGATAGAGAACCATTATATACATCTTTATTAAGACCTACTTATGATAATAATAATAATAATAATAATCAAAATAATATATTATCTCAACTATTACAAAATTTTTTACAACCAGTTGAAATATATCCAACACAATCACAAATTGAATCAGCAACAAGGCGTGTAAGATATTCTGATATATCTAGACCTATAAATACACAATGTCCTATATCAATGGATAATTTTAATGATAATGATACTGTAAGTATAATTAGAAATTGTGGTCATATATTTCATACTGATCATCTGATGAACTGGTTTAGAAGTAATTGTCGTTGTCCTGTTTGTAGATATGATATTCGCGATTATAATCAAAATGCAAGAAATAGTTTTAATAATTTAATAGGTTCAACTTATCAGAATTCAATAGCAACACCAATAAGTAGTACAACATCTACTACTGTTAATAATCCAATATGTTCAACTTATTAAAATTTAACAGCAACACCAATAAATACCACATCTATTGATAGTTCTAATAACCTATTAGAGAGAAATAATAGTATAGATAGAGTATTAAATGGTTTTGATGAAATATTAAATAATTTAGATCAAGAAAGAATAATTGATGCTTCTGGAAATGTTATAAATTCTGATATTTTAGCATCAGCTAGTTATTTAATAAATAGTTTAAATAGATTTCGATAATTTGTGATAAATTATATAAAGATAATATAAAGAGTTACATTTATATAATTTTAATAATGACATTAAAGTCACGTAAATCAAATAAAGAAAATAAAAATCTATGTAATGAATTAAATATAAAAGAATTTGAAGAAAAAAATGTGTTTAATGATATAGAATTAGAGAGAATATCAAAAGGTGAAATTTTTGAAAAAATACATTACTTCTTTGATAAAGTTACATCATTTGTTGTAAAAATTTGTATATTATTATTTAAAACATCAGGTATTTATTTTTTATGGATCAGTTTACATTATTTTTCTGCACATTTGTATATTAAATTTTGCGTTCCTAATACAATAATTGGATTTATTATGTCTCCATTTATGATATCGACACCTCATTGTCAAGGATTAAGATGGATTGTATATAATGCGGCAAATATTATTAATAATATGTGGATACTTATTGGCGCTTGGATATATTCATTTATATGGATATTTAAAGATAATACACAGGATACATCCAGCACACTTTAATATATATATTTAAATAATATAAAGATATAACAACTACTATAGTATTATAAAAATGAACATGTATTCAAGAGCTGGTTTTAAATGGTCTGTTAATGAAATTCTTTCACTTCAGAGAGAATTTGAATTGTTGGAATGGAATATTGATCAAATTGCTTTAAAGCATAAGAGAACTCCTGATGCTATTATGTACAAGCTTGATGAAGAGGGTTTCGCTGATTTCAATGTTTTATATAGTAATTATCATGATTTGAATGCTCCTATTCAAGTAGAAAGAAAAGCATCATCTGCATTAAATTTACTATCAGATTATGATGACAATGAAGAAACTGTTTGTGATGATGACACTGATAAAGATTATTCTTATAATGAAGATGAAGATGAAGATGAAGATTATGAAGATGAAGATTATGAAGATGAAGATTATGAAGATGATGATGATCATGATGAAGAAGATGAAATTGCAAATCTTTCACAACGTGTTGATGGATTAGAAGAGGGGATTAGTGAAATTAGAAATATGCTTAAACAAATGATTGGTTCTTTTACAAATCAAAACCTAAAGTTTTCTGGATGTGTATAAAAATACAAAAAAGTAAAATAAAAAATTTAAAAAAATATTTTTTATTTTATATAAATTTTAAAAACTTATTAGTTTCTGCAATAGTTTTTTATATTTATGCAGTTTTTTATGTTTTGTCATGTCATTATGTTATTTCTTTGTAAAGAATTTTGTTAGACTTTGGTTACCAGCTTTTTCATTATTTGTTTCTCTTAAATATTCATCAAATAATAATGATTTTATTTCTTTGCATCTAAATTCTTCTAATTTTTCTTCAAATTTATCTTCATCATTTATATATTTTTGTTTTAATGCTTCAACATCTTTTTTATATTTAAGTAACTTAGGTCTTTTATTTTGAATTGACCATATTTTTTCAAGAACTAATGCAAATAACTGTTGGACAGGTTTCATAATTTGATTGGTAATATAGAATGAATAATCAATTTTTAATTTATTTTCTAAAATAAACGATGGAGTTTCAATTTTATCACCTTGTAAAACTTTTTTACCAGGAATAGCAATATATGCAAAAGGAATTCTATCACCAGGTCCAGGTTTATTTCCAGGATCTCTTGCAGTAATTCTATCAGCTAAAACTTTATGAGCTATTGATTTAGGATTTTTATAACCTGAACGTAAGGATTTAGTTATAATTAATTTTTCAATAGGATACATTTCGTCAACAACATTTTGTAAACAAGATTTTAAGAATTCAACTGCATCTGGAATACTTTGCTTTTTCATAAGAATATCAATAATACCTCCATAAACATCTTTAACAATTGGTGCATTATCTCTTCGTTTTAATACAATACCCATTTCTTTACGCTTACATTTATTCGGATCTGTTTCATAAAGCATACCAACATATCGTTTCTTAGATAACAAACAAAATGGCATAAATGTTTTTTCATACTCGAAATCATGTGGTGCTTTCAAAAAGCTAGCTGCTACATCACCAGCCTGCTGTGCTAATTCAATTGTTATTTCTAATGCTTGTTTACCTCTAATAGGATTACCATTTAAGTCTTCAAGATTAAATGTATAAAATACTGAATCAGTATCACCATAAATATATTCAGCTTTAGTTCTTACTTGACCATAATTTTTTGTATCACAAATTTTGTTACCATAACACTCTTCAATAATACGCTTTCCATATGTTAAGAATTTGCGTCCCATAGCAGTAGTACAAGCAGCAATATCTTTTTCATAAAATGAACTAGTTTTTGCACCACAACCACCATATAGTGAATTAGCTGTAACTTTGTAACCTAATTGTCTTTGTTCTAATACTTGCTTCATAAATTCATCTGATTGGTTTGGAATCATTTTTCTGGTATCTTTTCTTGCCTTTAAAAGCTTCTTAAGAATAGCTGGCATAATAGCTGATTCACCGTCTTCAAATTGAGCAAATCTACAAACTTTATATCCACATTTAATTTTTTCAGCTGCAGCCTTTGAATTTTTTCTATAATATCTATATGTATCATAAGATACATCAACATATTCATAATTTGGTAAATTATCATAAATATAATTTCCATTTTCATCCTTTTCGCCATATTCTTCAATAAGATTTCCTGCTAAATCAAACTCCCTGGTCCATACCTTACTATCATGTGATAAATTTTCACTAATCATTGAACTAGGATATAATGAAGCGTAATCATTACATGCAACTGGATTATCAAGATATAAATCACATTTTGGTGGCAAAACTATAGCACCTTCATAACCTTCATCCGCATCACCTTTTTCAATAACAGGAATTAATGTTCTAATTTTACGACATTCATTTGCTATTAAACTTTGAAGCTTTATTCCTTGACCACGCATAACTAAGAAATTTATTGGAACACTGCAAATTTTTGCCATTTCAATAAATCCTGTTAAGATATCAGATTTATTAAATAAATAATGAACTAAATTACAATCTTGAATACAGTATTTTGCAATTACAGATCTATCATCTGCTGTTCCATTTGTCATTCTAAATATATCTTTTGGGGTAACATCATCCTTAGCTAAACACCATCTAATCTTTTTGTTAAAATCTGGATTTATAAAACTATTAATTTTAAATTTACTATTAACTTTATCTATTTCAGATACAATATATTTTGATCCATCTTCATAATAATCAACTGAATGACCAATTTCTTCTATATGAATATAACTACCTATTAATAATCCAGTCAAATTACTTGTTGAGATTATTGATGAATTTTCATCATGCTCTATTTTTTTTACGTAATCACCAATAAAATTACCAGCAACATAATCTAATTTATAACTTGTTAAATTTTCAGTTCTTCTATAAAAATTGTATAAATCTACTTGAAGTCTTCCATTCATTTTTATAAATCTTAAATCATGTTGTCCACTTGCTATTTGAATACTACTCTCTTCAATTTTCCATTTACCTGTATCTTTATCTTTAGAACCACAAATTTCATCTCGATTTCTTCCTAACTTTAAGAATTCTTCAACACAATTATTTTCTTCAGAACGTCTAAACATAAACTCATAATCAAAACCAAATATATTATATCCTATAATAATATCTGGGTTTTCTCGTTGAACTAATTGTTGCCATGCCAAAAGAACTTCTCTTTCTGTATTATATGTCTCAATAAATGAATTTTCCATTGGAATATCAGAACATGTATTTAAAACAATACAATGATTAAAATATGGATCTTTATTACCATAATTCATAAATGTTGAACCAATAAATGTTACTTTATCACCTTCTAGTTTTGGAAAAACTGAAATAAGTGAAATATTTAGCTCATTTAATTTCCCTTCACGCTCATATTTTTTATCTAGTAAAACATCAACAATAGTTGCTTTTTTATCTGAATACTTTTTTACAAATTTATTAAAAGATTTATAGTTGTTAACAGTTGATTCACCATCTCCATCTTCATTATCACTATTATTATCATCATCATATTTAACATCAAACTCCTTTGCCATTTTATCAAAAATTAATTCAATAGTATTTGCTTCATTAAATTCATTAGATTTTTGAATACTTCTTACTTTACATTCCATCCATTTATTACATAATGCAATTATAGACTCCTTTGATCCTGGATGTTTCTTTGGATAAACCAAATCAATTTCACTCATATTACCATAACCAAATGCAGTAAGAATAATATTTGTAAGTACCTCCTTAATGCTATCTTTATTAAATTGTTCAACTCCAATATTTTCAAAATATTCAACAATATTAGTTGATAGTTTCTTATAGGTTTTTATTGGTACAGGAAAATCTCCATGACTACTACTAGCTTCTATATCAAAACTCATAATTTTATAAGGAACACGTGTCTCTTTATCGTTAAGTGCAATAATATTTTTAATATTTGTTATAAATTCATAATCACAATTTACTGTTTTTAAATCATTTTTCTTTTCTATAATTTTTTTTTTTGGAATTGCGATCCAACCAGAAGGACTAATATCTTTAATATGAAAGAAACGTAATAATGGAGGAATATTTGCTTCATACAACATTATATTTGTATCTAAATAATTATAACCATTTTTTAACAATTGATGACCACTTTGATAATCCGAATACCAAAAGTTTTTAGCCTTATTAAATGCTCCAAGATTTGCAAATTCAATAAATATAAATTTATGTTCTTTTTTATTGTCAAAACCATAAAGTTTCTTTCTTTTAATTATTTTTGACTCTGTAATTGAGTCAAAATAAAACTTTCCCATTTTTTCTTTTAAATGTATGATAAATTGTTCTTTCATTGAAATACTCCATTTATCATTTACCATTACATAAAAGAATGGTTTAAAACCTTCTACAGTTACAGAATAAGTTTTACCGTGTTCGTCTACACCAAACATTTGAATCATAAATGCATTTGTATCCCTAAATGTATTTTCTTCTTCAGTATCTCTTGATGCATCATATGCATTGTAAACATTATAATCAAATACTCGGAAGATATGTTCCATTTTTATTAGTTAATATTAACTTATGTTTATTTCATTTAAAATTAATCAATTTTTTTAAATATTATTTATTTAGAATTATTATTTAAATTATATACGAAAAAAAAATATTTTATTTCTTATCTATGATCGTATTATTTATTATAATTATATATTATTAATATAATATAATGAATAATAAACCAATATATGCTATTGCTGTATTTAATGATGATATAAAAGGTACTGTTAAATTTACAGAAGATTTAAAAAATAATATTGTTATAATAGATTTAAATTTATTTGGCCTTAAACCTAATTCATTACATGGTTTTCATGTTCATGAAGCAGGTGATTTGACCGATAAATGTAGCAGTATGTGTGCTCATTTTAACCCTTATGGAAAGACACATGGATGTCCTGGTATGACTGAAAGACATGTTGGTGATTTAGGTAATATTCATACTAATAGTAAAGGTGATGCTAAATATTCATTTTATGATAATGTCATTAAACTTAGAGGTACTAAGTGTAATATTATTGGCAGAGGGTTAATAATTCATGCGGATCCTGATGATTGTGGGCAAGGTGGTGATACTGAAAGTCTTAAAACTGGTAATGCTGGAAAAAGAATAGCTTGTGCTGTTATTGGTTATTCTAAAGAAAATTTTAAAAATTGTTAATCTTTTTCATAATAAGCCGAGATTAAGAATAAAATTGCCATAACAAAAGTAAAATATGCTGTTATATATTTAATATTTTTATTACTTAATTTTTTTTTTGATCCAACAACAAATTTTGAACTTAAATAACTTCCAGTGATAATAGAAAATAATAGGATCCAACCCATTGTAAAATCAATATTTCCAGTCTTATAAAATTCCAATACAGATCCTATTGAAATAGGAAATAAATTTAAAAATAAGACAGATCCTAAAATAGATTTATAATTATTAATCTTTAAATAATCAAGACCTAATAATATAAATCCTGTTGCTGGCATTCCTGTTATTCCTAGAAAAATTCCAGCAATAATTCCAAATATTAATTCTATAATATACTGAATCATATATATATATAATAGATTTATTTTTTGCGACCATATTTGCAATATTGTTTTTGAGAGAATCCTTTCGGTCTATTACAATTAATACTACGTTTATATTTTGCAGACCATTTACCTCCATATCTTTTTCTGGATTTATTTGAACCACAAATTTTATGATTTTTACGTGTATTTTTTTTATCATCAGATTTTGTAATATAAGTTTCACCAGTTTTATTTTTAATCCATTCAACAAACGAGTCAATTGTTCTATCTTTATTTGAAATATTTGAATCCTCATAGTTTTCAACCTTCGCTCCAGCATCAGTTATAAATCTCATTGTAGGAAAACTATTTGGTTCAGATTTTATATTTTTTAATTTACCAACAAGATCTTTATCAATTGAAACGATTGCAATTTTTTCATTATTTAAAAAATTATTAGAGAGAACATTTTTTAATTTAGACCATTCTGGGCGTGTAGCATTACATGGACCACAACCTTCCATATAAAATAATATGAAAACTTTATCATCTTTATTAGTTAAATATTTATTTAACTTATCAATTTTATCTTTATTAAAATTTTTTTTGTTAATTTCTATAAAAACCATTATATAAAATATGTAGAAAATAATATCATAATAAATATATAATGACACTTAATACGCTATTAATATTATTAGTATTTTTGATAGGTTTATATTTTTACGCAAGATGTGCTGACCCTAAATATGCAGAAGGTTACACAAATCCTAATTTTCAACCTAGATGTCCTAATCTATTAATTCAAAAGGGATCTAAGTTTTATTTATATAATTCAAAATTAGCACAAGTCCCAGGTGTTAATCCTATAGAATTCGATAATTTAGAAGATTATACAGAATTTTTAGATTGGCAAAGAAGTCAAGGTATAAGATGTCCTGTCCTTTATTTACAAGCTACATATGATGCACAAGGTAATAAAGTTTATAAGGTAAGACCTAGTGTATCTGAACCTCAAGCTGGTCTACCTCCATCTATTGCTAGTTCATCTGGTCAAATGATAATGGAAAGTTCACTTGGAACTCCTGATACTTTAGCATATCCAAATCCAACACTTTTAGTTGATGCAACTCATAATGATCCACCTTATAATTGGAAAGGATATCCAGCATATGATCAAACATCTTATTATGTTGGAACAACAACACCATTAGACATGATGAATGTTAAACAAGAACAAGCGCCTATAAGTCCTGATCCAATGGATCCTAATTGGGGTGGAGCTGAATATACAGAAAAATTAGTTGAAAAAGGTTATTACAAGGATAATGAAGTTCAAATTTATATACCATAATATTGTAAACATATATATGTTCCAAACATAAAAATACAAGTATCAACAAAAATGTCTATTAAATTACTATGACCAGTTAATTTCCAAGGTTTAGACATACCAATTAATATTTGCCATAATTCCCAAATTGTATAAATAATAAATAAATTATAATAATAAAATGTTAGATTATTATTTAAATAAAAATAAATTGCACCTAATATAATACCTGACAATAAATGCATTAAAGACCAACCATTAATATAAAAGGAATTATTTTTGCTTTTATATATGTATAAATTTAAAACTTTTATTATTGGTTTTGGTAAAAAAAATCGCCACTATTATATAATATTTTTTTCCAATCTATACTCATATTATAATCTAATATATTATAATATGATTAAATTTTTATTGGCTATCAACAAATTTCATTACTGAATTTAGACCTGCTTTTGCTTGTTGCATATATGAAATAGCATATATAGAATTCAATGGATTTTTCTGATCTACAGTTAAAACAGTTTTTAGCATTAAATTATTTATTTGATCATCCAAATTTAATATTGCTGATTCGTAATCTGCACGATATTTACTAATTAAAAAAGTATCTTGAGATTTAATATTTAATGCTTTCAAAGAAGCAGCATATGATGCAGCATTTCCAGCTATACCATTTTCTGGAGCATTAACAACTACAGAATTACCTGAAGCATCAGTCATTCCCTCCTTTAAAGGATTATAATTGAAACTGCTAAATATAAAAAATATAACAAAACAAATAGCAATAAATAAAAATAGGTTGTAAAACTCTTTCATATATTATATTTTTATTTTTTCAATAGAAACTTTACAATATTTGCAATGCAAGTTTTGCTTATTTTTCTTACATGTCCTTTTGTATTTGTATATGATAAATCTTTCATTGAATCACTATTATTTTCAAGTTCCTTAATAAGATTTGGAATACTTTTATATTTTTCCATGACAGCTAATGCTGTGACTGAACTTATTCCAGGAATTTGACAAAGCATTATTTCACCAATATTATCTGGAGTAATGTTATCTTTTTTAACTTTTTTGACCACATTCACATAATCTTTATTGGAACCATTAATTTCTTCAGAATCATTATCATTATTATTATCATTTTCAACTCCATCTACAATGTCATTAATATTAGTTTGAATCTTATTTTGATAATAAGATTGTTTAGTTAAATCTTTTCCCATCTTATAAGCCATATTACAAATAATATTTGCAGTTTCATCTAGAGAGAAACTTCTAAATACAGAAAATCCTTTATAATAATTTAATGAAAACATAGCTGAATATAATGTTAATTTTTCAATATGATTATCTGCTTTAAATCTATTAACACGATTTATATCACCTTCAATTAAATAAACTATATTATGATTATGATGTACTAGACCATTTAATCTATAAGATTGCTCTTCATAACGTCCATCTTTAATACTAGATAATAAATCATTTACAGATTTTCTCTCAATTATTATTTTATCTTCGGATTCATCATTAATAATAATATCACCAATTGGTAATGTTTCTGAGATTATTTTAATTGTTTTGAAGGCTGGAATAATAGAAACCTGGTTATTAATTAGATTTAAAAGTGCACTTTCTCTAATATCAACCTTAATGATCATTAGTTATTTAATAATTTAATAATTTGTTATTAAATCATTTTATAATAAATTATATATTTTTATAAAATAAAAATATAGTGAAAATATATTTTAACCCATGTTTCCACCAATTGTTGCACGGTATCCGTATTTTTGGGTTTGGGTAGTTCTGTTTGGAATACAGAATCTTGGAACACTTTGAGGAGCTCCAATTAACATAGTATTGTTAGTTAAATACCATCCAACGCGTGGTGCTATTCCTGCTTTTTTCGGACCCCCACACACGTTTTGGCGATTGACAATAGATGCTGCATTACGAGCTGCTTTAGAACCAGACATATAGACCATCTTTATAATTTACGCTAATATTTTATTTTTTTTAAATACTAAATTTAATCTAAATATTTGAAAATAATATAAAGTCATCTAAAGATAATATATTAAATGACAGAAATTAAACAAGCTCATGACGATGATTTGATTAAAACTGAGGATGGATTAGTATTTAATCCATATAATCCCCTAAATATAAAGATTACATTGTGCGAAGTACAATCTATTCTTTCTAAATATGGTTTACCACCTGTTGTCCGTAAATTAGAACTTTATCAACGAGCATTTATTCATCGATCTTATACGAAGAGACCGCAATATGAAAATACTGAACAAAATATTACAATTGTTAAACGACCTCCTGATTGTCTTCCACTTAGTTCTAAATCTAATGAACGTCTTGAATTTCTTGGTGATGGTATTTTGGAGTGTGTTACTAAACTTTATCTTTATAAAAGATTTCCTAAAGAAAATGAAGGATTTATGACAGAGAAGAAAATTGCCATTGTAAAGAATGAAGCAATCGGAAAAATAGCATTAGAAATGGGACTACATAAATGGCTTATTATATCTAAACATGCTGAAGAAAAGAAAATTAGAACAAATCTTAAGAAACTTGGCTGCTTATTCGAGTCATTTATTGGCGCATTATTCCTTAATTTTGAGACACATAATCCACAATCGGAAGACAACTATGACGATGAAAGTCCTGGCTTCAAAATGGCTAAGAAATTTATCAACCGAATTTTTGAAACGCATATTGACTGGGTTGCTTTAATACAAAATGATGATAATTACAAAAATATTTTGCAAGTTAAGATACAAAAAGAGTTTAAAGTTACACCACATTATTTGGAAATTGAACATGATGTTGAACTCGGCTACAGAATGGGTGTCTACTTATGTTTAGGTCAACATATTTATCATTTAACGCATTCTCATGCTGTAGATATTTCATTCTTTAAGAGTTATAAGGATATTCATGATTATGTTACAGAAAATAATAAAATCCTCATATTTATGGGTGAAGGTCAACATAAAATTAAAAGAAAAGCGGAACAAGTAGCATGTAATGAAGCCATTAAGTCTATTGAGAATTTTTCAACTACTATTTAGATTTATAAAATAAATTAAAAGTAATTTTATATATGTCTTGTAATATGGAGTTAACCCTTAAAGATAGACATATAAATATTATCAAAAAAAGACTCATTAATAAAGTAAAACCTAATATTAAGAGTATAAGTGATGTAGAAGACATATTTATTCACTATCGTTTTTGTAATGAAACATTAATTTTTATGTTTGTAACTTTATCGAATACTTTTAATTCTGAAAATATAAACTTAACTTATGACTATAAAGAACAAAAATTTACAGAAATATATTCTTATGATTATAAAAAATTCGTTGACTTTTTACTAAAATATCCTGACGTAAATAATGTAATTAATGATATTAAATTAAAGTTTGATGAAATAAAAATTACAGATATTTGGTAAATAAATATTTATAATCAATATAAAAATATAGTGATAATAGTATTATATTTTTATGACTACCCTAAGAGACATTAGTGAAGTTCATTCACAAATTTGTGCAGTTATACCTAAAGAAAATATTGAATTTAGGAGAGAATTAGAAGAATATATTGATTCTTTATGGTACATGGCTCCTGAACTTCGTATAGGACCTGTAGCATTTATTCCTTATACTATTATTTTGAATAAATATATGCCTAATTCAAGTTTAATTAATAGTAATTCTCCGTCTTGGCAAATTCAAGTGAGAGATATTTTTAGTAATGTTAAGACGAGATAGAAGTTTTTCTTTTTTTAATTGATTTTCTTTTTTTAATGGTTTTCTTTTTATTACCGCCTTCTTTATTTTGACTCTTAAATTGAAATTTACTTATAAGTGTATTCAAACTTAGTTTTTTTTTATTTCATCTATTGAATTAACTATTTGCTCTAAAATTACTTCATTTTTCTTTTCATTTTGTTTATATAACTCAAAAATATAGCGATGTGTTCCTGAATGTGGAGGTGATGAAGGACCCTTATAAGGAATTAAATTGTTACCTGTTTCAATATCATTATTAGTAATATTAATTTTTGTCTAATGAATATATGTCCCCTCTACAGCATTAGGATCATACATTATTAATGTATAAAATCTATTTTTATCAAAATTTAATTTTATTTCTGGTTCTACTTGAGTTTCTGAAACCTTTAAATATTCATCATTTTTTACAAATTTATTCCCATAAATTAGATCCATATATTATACTCGTAAAATAATATATTTCATATGTAAAATTATAAAAATTTATATATTTAAATTATATAAGCGATGAATCATTTAGAACAACTAAAACAACAATTAATGGTTAAACCAGATGTCCAAGAAAGGGAACGAGTCGCTGTTGTTATAAAAGGAGAAAAAAAACCAAGAAAACCTAGAGCTCCAACAGCAAAAAAGAAAACAGTTGGTGAAGAAATAGAGCAAGGTATTGTAGATTTGAGTGAGCAAATTTCAGAAATTCAAAATATAGAAGGAATATTACCTGCATCAATTGATATTGAGGAAAAGGATGTTGAAAAAGACGAACCGACTAAACGACCTATAATTATAGATAAAACTGAGCAAGGTTATGATAGAGAAGCTTTATTAAAAAAATTAGCAGAAAGTAAAAAAAGTAAGGTTACCATTAAACCAATTGTTGAAATTCAAGAAAGGAAAGTTGAACACTTACCTGTTCCTATAACCAAAAAAGCTAAAAAATTAGAAAAAAAACCACCTTTAATAATTGAAGAAGAAGTGGAGGAAGGACCATTAATTGAAGAAGTACCAGCAATTGAAGAGGAAGAATTTATAATGAAACCAAAAAAGAGAGTTGAATTTAGATCAAAGGTTGAAGAATTTCCAGAAGAACTACCAGAAGAATTTATTTTGAAGAAAAAAACTGAACAAAAAGAAGTAATTCCTATTAAACTTCCAAAAGAAAAGAAAAGAAAAACTGAGAAACCTGAAAAAGGAATAGCTGTTTTAGGACCCGAAGTAGTTATTGAAATGGGTGATACTGACATAACAAAACGTTTACCTAAGAAATTACCACCAATAAATATTAAGGTTGGTAGTTATATCATGAATAATAGAGAGATTTTTGTTAATTTTATTAATTCTCTTTTTGAACCATATAAACGTGAGTTAGATGAGAATAAAGAGAGTATTTCTTGTGATACAATTGGTAAAACTTCTTCAGGTTTCTCTCTATTAACACATCAAAAAATTGTTAGAGATTATATGAATCTTTATACACCATATCGTGGTTTACTTTTATATCATGGTTTAGGTTCAGGAAAAACTTGCACAAGTATTGCTATTGCAGAAGGTATGAAGGATTCTAAAAATATTATTATAATGACACCTGCTTCTTTACGTGCAAATTATATTGGAGAATTAAAAAAATGCGGTGATCTATTGTATAAAAAAAATCAATTTTGGGAATGGATTTCAGTTGACGAATATCCTGAATCTTTAAAAACAATATCAGCTGTTTTAAATTTACCACAAGAATATATTCGTAGACAAGGCGGAGCATTTTTTGTTAATATTAAAAAGAAATCTAATTATGATGAATTAAGTGATATAAATAAACAAATTCTTGAAGAACAATTAAATGAAATGATTAGACAAAAATATACATTTATTAATTATAATGGTTTACGTGATAAAAAATTAGAAGAAATGACTAGTGGTTATACTAAAAATATATTTGATAATTCTGTAATAATTATAGATGAAGCACATAATTTTATAAGTAGAATAGTTAACAAATTAAAGAAGGAAAAAGCCATTCCTGAGTCTAAACGCGGAGAGAAAGAACATTTACCATATAATTTAGCAACTAAATTGTATGAAATGCTTTTAAGTGCAAAAAATGCTAGAATTATTTTACTTTCAGGTACACCTGTTATTAATTATCCTAATGAATTTGGAATACTTTTTAATATATTACGTGGCTATATTAAAACATGGAAAATACCATTAGTTGTTCAAACAACAAAAAAAATAGATAGAGAATCACTTCAAGAAATTTTAATGGGAGAGAAATCATTAGATTACTTGGATTATTCGCCATCAAGTAAAATTCTTACTATTACTAGAAATCCTTTTGGTTTTAAAAATAAAATCAAAAAGGAATCTGGATATCAAGGAGTTTCAAATACAAAAAAAACTGAAAGTGGACAATTAGAAATTGATACAGAATTTTCTTCTGATGATGATTTTGAGAGAAAAATAATAAGTATTCTCAGAAGAAATGATATTGACATAGTAGCAGAGGGTATTGAAATTAAATATAGAAAAGCTTTACCTGATAAATTTGATGAATTTATAGCAAGATATGTTGATGAAAATGAAAGAAAATTAAAAAACTCAGATGCACTTAAACGTAGAATTTTAGGATTATCGTCTTATTTTAGAAGTGCTCAGGAAAGTTTATTACCTAGATTTAATAAACAACTTGGTCTTGATTACCATATAATTAGAATTCCAATGAGTGATATTCAATTTAAAATTTATGAAGCTGCACGTGTAGAGGAAAGAAAATTAGAGAAAAAAAAATCTAAACAGAGTATGGGTGATGATTACGAAGATAAAGCATCAACATATCGTATTTTCTCTCGTTTATTTTGTAATTTTATTATTCCTGATAGACCAATTCCTCTTAGATCAAAGAAATCAAAAGAAGAAGAAAAAGAAGCAAAAGAAGGTAGAGAAGAAGAAGAAGAAACTGATATTACTGCAGCATTAAAACAAGGTAAAAAAATAGAATCTAGACAAGATATTGGCGATGATAATGAAGGTGAAATTGAAGGTGATGAAGTTCTACAAGATATAGGAGGCCTTACTTATATGGAACGTTTAAAAAATAAAATAAAAGAAATGGAAGATCATTCAAATGATTTTTTTACACCAGAAGCTCTTCAAACATACAGCCCTAAATTTTTAAATATTCTTGAAAATATACAAGATCCTGAATATATTGGACTTCATTTAGTATATAGTCAATTTAGAACTGCTGAAGGTATTGGACTTTTAACTATTGTTTTAGACAAAAATGGTTTTACTAAATTTAAAATTAAAAAAAATACTCTTGGAGTATGGGAAATTGATATTCCAGAAGAAGATCAAGGTAAACCAACATATGCTTTATATACTGGAACTGAAACTGTTGAAGAAAAAGAAATTGTTAGAAAAATTTATAATGGAGAATGGGATGATATTCCAGATAGTATTGGATCAATATTAAAATCAAAATACAGAAATAATAACATGGGAGAAGTTATTAAAGTATTCATGATTACATCATCTGGTTCAGAAGGTATTAATTTACGTAATACACGATATGTTCATTTAATGGATCCTTACTGGCATCCTGTGCGTTCCGAACAAGTTATTGGACGTGCAAGACGTATATGCAGTCATAAAGATTTACCACCAGCATTACAAACTGTAGAAGTTTTTGTATATTTAATGATTTTTTCAGAATCTCAATTAAAATCAGATGAAGCTATTGAATTAAAAAGGAAAGATTTAAGCAGAGCAGCTCCAAAGGTTCCATTAACAAGTGACCAATATCTTTTTGAACTTTCTGAAATTAAGGCTAATTTAAGTAATCAATTGACAGAAGCTATTAAGGAATCTGCATTTGATTGTTATATTTATTCAAATGGTAAATGCGTTAATTTTGGCGATCCAAATATTAATAAATTTTCATATGTTCCAGATTATGCTGATCAACAAAGTGATATAACAGTTAAAGCTAACCAACGTTTAGAAAAATGGACAGGAAAAGCTATTACTATAAATGGTAAGGAATATATATATCGCAGAATTAGTCCAGATATTTTAAACATTTATGATAAAAAATCTTATGAAGCTGCTTTAATTGATCCAACTATTAACCCTGTTCAAATTGGAACTCTTGAGAAAAATGATCGTGGAGAGAATATATTTAAAGCATTAGTTACAAAATAAATTTCTATTCATTATATAATAATATATAATGAATTTAAACTATTATAAAAGTGAACTTTCTAAATTACCTGAACAAAATATTTTATCTAATAAATGGAGTAAAATAAAAGGAACACCTGTATCTAATTATCAAGCACAACAACTAGAAAATGAAGTAAATAAATATAAAACATTCTCTAAAATTAGACGTGATGAAGAACTAAGACAGCAAGCACAAAAAACAGCTGATGAAGCAGAATTATATGCTGAGTTTGCTAAAATAGAAAAGAGAAAAAAATATGAAAAAGAAAAAGAGAAAGGAATGAATATTGCAAAAACAATGACTAAAAAACAAGAAGAAGAAATGAATAATAAATTAGCTTCTTATTTTGATGAAATGGGAGGAAAAAGAAAAACTAAACGTAAAAGAAATAATCGCTACAAAAAACAAACAAATAAACGTAAGATATATCATAAAACAAAGACAAATAAAAGGCACTAATTTAATTTAATTTAAATTAGTTTTTTAATATTTAATATAGTAATAATCTCATCCATTTTATCATTTAATTTATTAATATTTCTCTCTAATTTAGCTATTCTATCTTCATTATAATTTATTTCATTATAATTTGGTTCATAAATTTGTAAATTTATGTTTTCTTTTTTATTTTCTACATTTTTTTTTTTAAGTTTTGAAAATATAGTATTGTCATCCTCATCTTCAATATCGAATGTATTTATTTCATCTTTATTACTAAATGATACATTTTTTTTACTATTAGTTGGTGATATTTGTTCTTCTAAATTTAAAAATTTAAAACGACTACTATGGTTATTGAAATCTACTTTTTCTTCATGATTATCTATATTATAATTTTTTTCAGATTTAAGTGAAGTTTCTTGAGGTTTTAGCCAATTGTCTATTTTATTAATATCCTTAGGTGGATTTCTATTTATTTGTTCTACTTCGTAATTTCTTTGTGCCTGCATTTCTTTAAGAATCTTATCCATTTCTTTAATAGGTCGATCTGTATATTTATCGGCAAATTCTGGAACAGGAGGTGCCTTAATAGACATTGAGTCTTCAAATTCTTCCTGTTTTCTTGTAAAATCTTTATCAAATTGTGATTTTCTATCATTATGTATTTCTTCATAAGTAATTAATTCTTTTGTAGGTTGCTCATTATGTATTTTAATTTTATTTGGTTGATATGGATATGTTTTTTTTATATGATTAAGAATAAGCAAGATATATTTTTTATTTAAATCTACAAGTAAATTTGTTTTTGAATTTTCTACTTCGTAAAACCCTTTAATATTATTTATAAATAGTTGATAAATTTTACTTTGAATATCAGGTGTAAGAAATCTAAATATATTTTCATCACTAATAACATCCCATAACATTTGAATATTTTCATTTTGGATAAAGTTTTGTATTGACATTTAAATATATAATATTATAACTGTATTTTTATATATTTTTACAACGAATTTAAAATAAAAAATTTTAAATTATTAAATAAGTCTATCTTTTATATTATATTAGAGCGATTCATTAAAATATACATGTCTAAATTCTTGCATATATTCATCTTTTAATATGTGGGTTTTTAAATAATGCTCAGTCATAGTATCTTCTAACATATGAATAATAAAAAATAGCGAATAAATACCACATTCAGTATTACCATATTGATGTTCAATACCTTCATTACTATCAACCTTAAAATTTATTTTTGGATGCATATTGTAACCTTGTTCTTTTATTCTTTCTATTAAATTTTTTATTTCTGAAGTTGGTTTATCACCTGTACTGTCAAAAAAGAATATAGTTTTTTTCTTTATATTAATAAACATAGATATCCAATGTTGTCCTGGTTTATTATGTGGATCAGTGTTAAAAATAATTCCTACCTTTGTTTTTCCTTTTTTAATAAGTTTTTCAAGGTTAAAATTACATAGTTCTTCCCAAACACATTCACCATACAATTTTCTTGTATCAAAATCAATAGGAGATGGACCAATAAAATCAAAACATTTATATGCTTTTTCATACTGCTTCATTACTTTGATAATATCAGTACTAGATAACCATTCATTTGGATTTTTTTTCCATTCTGGTGGAGATTCTGGTGCAAAAGAGTCAGCAAATTCACTCTCAAGTTGTCCAAAAGCTAATTTTTGCTTTAACCAACAAGCTTCATTATTACAAATATCTTTTAATTGTTCACTTAGTTCTCTGTGGATTTCTTTTGGAGAATTAGATGTTATTTTTACATCAGGATGTCGTGCATTCCAATGATCTCTTAAATTAATAAGGGCTTCGTTTGTATAACAACTAAATTCATTTAATTTATCTTTTGGTTTTGGGCTACAATTAATTTTTTTTAAGGTTTTAGGTTTAGCTGAACCATATTTAATTCTATTATTACGTGTAAAATTTTTTTTTATTTTTTTTTTGGTTTTTTTATTTCTCATTTTTCTCGTTGTCTTCATAAATATTATTGATATTCTTTTTTAATCCTTTATTTTTTAATTCTGGATTTGTTATATCAACTTCTCTCATTTTTGGTAAAATAAAATTTTCTTCTTTTTTATGTGTAGTTCTTTTAACATATTTATCTAAAGTAGGTAAATCCATTTTTACTGAACGCATCATTAATTTATCTGATTCCATTAAATTTGTTGATAAATCTATACTTAAATTACAGCATTCTTGTATTTCATAATTAATATCTTTATATTCTTCCTGAAGTAGATCATTATTATCAATAATCTTAAAATAATCTATTGATGATTTTATAAATGTATCATATGAATATTTAACATCTGGAGATAAACCTTCTGGAGGTGTATTATTTATTATTTCTTTGAATAAATTTAAAATACGTTTCCTATAAAATTTTAAGTCTTCTTTATTTATTTGTTTTTCTCTCTGTTTCATTACATGTTTCCCCACTAATTCCTTATTCAATAAACAGTCTAAAGTTATTTGGTCGACTAATTTTTGTGACATATTATTATATATTATATATAATAATAATGTATTTTTAATAATTATATTTATTTTAGATATTTTGATATATGCTTTAATGGAATTAAAGCAGCATCATCATTCAATAAGTAATTTGTATAATTATATACATAATCAATATTTGGTGTTTTCTTATTAATTTTTTCATTTTCTATTTCATCGTATTTATCATACAATCTTAATATATCTATCACTATTTTACTACGCTGTATTTCTGAATCATTTATTTTAATCAAATGAAAATTTTCAGGTTTATTTTTATTTTTTAATCTAAAAATTAAATCTTTTAATCCATTATCATTTAATATATCACTTTGTTTCAAATCACCTGTTATAACTATTTTACTATTTATACCTATACAAGTTAATAACATTAACATTTGGTTTGGTGTTGAGTTCTGCATTTCATCTGCTAATATAAATGAATTTTTAAATGTATGACCTCGCATATAACCTAATGGTGCTATTTCTATTTTATTATTTATTATCATATTATTTATTTCAGCTTTTGAATAAAAATCTAAGAAAACATCATATATGGGTCTTGTCCATGGATCCATCATTTTATCTAAATTACCAGGTAAAAACCCAATATTTTCTTCTTCAATTGATACAACAGGTCTAGTTATTATTATTTTATCTATTTTATTTTCTTTTAATTTTTGGATAGCTTTTACACATGCTAATAAAGTTTTACCTGTTCCTGTTGGTCCCACAACAGATAATATAAAATCATTATCTTGTGCTAAAATATTATCATATTTTTTTTGATTTTCAGTTTTTGGAGTATATAAATTAAATTCATTTTTTTTCATCATTATAAATTTGCTGTTCATCTTATTAATGTGAAAATTTATAAAACAATTACTAATATTTATCATTGTAAATAAAAAATAAATAAATTTAATTTTCATTTTATTTACTTTATAAAATAAAAATTATGAAATTCACGTATTTTACCAAGTTTAACATTTTTGTTTAGTAATTTCTTTTACTTGACATCTTGTATTATTATAGAATATTCCAGAACCACATATTTCTGGTGCTGGATTAGGATTAAATGATTCAAATGAATCAGTACTAAATAATAATTGATGAGGATTTGATTGTGTAGGAGTTTGAAATTTATAAGTATATAAATCACTATTTGAATTTGGCACATAAACTGCTTGACTACATTTTTGAAGTGCATAAATTTGATTCCTTAATTCTGATTCTTTATTAATGTTTGTAGCAAAACCTGACCAAGGAGATTGAGTATTACCAGGATTAAATGTTGTATGAACATTATATGTTGGCATTTGGAGTAATGGTACATTTATTGGCTTTCTTGGATCAACAATAGGAAAATATGAATATTTTGTCATAACAGGGCGGACATCTACATAAGGTTGTAATATTTGTGATGGTATATTTCTGTTATAAATTCTTGCATTTGTTTGTTTATGAATATCAGCAACACATTCTTGTGATTGTTTATAAGGATTTTCCATTTGATATATTTATATATTATTATTTTTACATTATTTCAAAAAAAAAGTTTAAAGGTAAAACTATATAGTTATATATCATTATGTGTGGAATTTTTGCACTCCTAAATAATAATAATAATAATATTTATATAATCGACCAATTAATAATTAAAGAACAATTTTATAAAGGGAAAAAAAGAGGACCTGAATATTCTAAATTAGAATATAGTTATATGAAAATGGTTTTAGGATTTCATAGATTAGCAATAAATGGTCTCAATAATCAATCAAATCAGCCTATTGTATATAATGATATTGTATTAATTTGTAATGGTGAAATTTATAATTATAAACAGCTTTATAAATGTATGAATGTTAATCCAAAAACTGATTCTGATTGTGAAGTTATTATACATTTATATCTTAAATATGGAATTGAACAAACATTAACAATGCTTGATGGTGTCTATGCTTTTGTTTTATATGATAATAGAATAAATGAAACCAAAGTTAATCGTATTTACATAGCTAGAGATCCTTTTGGAGTAAGACCTTTATATCAATTGTACAATTTAAATGATAGCATTTTTTATAATTTATTTGGATTTGCATCAGAACTTAAATGTTTAGAATATTTTTACAATTTTAATAAGCATGAATATAAAATTAATCAATTTCGTCCAGGTTCATATTCTGTATTCGAGTATATAAGTGAACTTAAACCTCAGTGGAAACCTAAAATTCAGAATAAACTATATTTTATTACATCATTTTCATATACAAGATTGAGTAATGGTATAAATGGTATAAATGAAATAAAGGAAGAAATCTTTAAAAACATATCAAATTTTTTAAATGTAGCTGTTATTAAAAGATGTAATACAACTGAAAGACCTGTTGCTTGTTTATTAAGTGGTGGTCTTGATAGTAGTTTAATAGCAGCTTTAGTTGCAAATTATTTTAAACAACAAGGTAAAATTATTGAAACATATAGTATAGGATTAGAAGATTCTGAAGATATTAAGTATGCTAAAATTGTAGCTGATTATATCGGTTCAAATCACACTGAAATAATTGTAACTGAAGATGATATGTTTAATTCAATACCAGACGTTATTAAGGCTATTGAAAGCTATGATACTACAACTGTTAGAGCTAGCATCGGAAATTATTTAATAGGTAAATATATTTCTAATAATTCAGAAGCAAAAGTAATTTTTAATGGTGATGGTTCTGATGAATTATTTGGAGGTTATTTATATATGCATAAATGTCCTGATGATATTGAATTTGATAAAGAAACTAGACGATTATTAGAAGATATTCATTTATTTGATGTTTTACGTTCTGATAAATCAATCTCATCAAATGGTTTAGAACCACGAACACCATTTTTAGATAGAACTTTTGTAAATTATATTTTAAGTATACCTGCTTATTTTCGTAATCATACAAATTTTAAGCAATGTGAAAAATATTTATTGCGTAAAAGTTTTACTCAATTATACTTTGAAGATTATGTTGGAAGACAAATTTTGCCAAATGAAATTTTATTTAGAAAAAAAGAAGCATTTAGTGATGGTGTAAGCTCACAAGGACGTTCATTATTCACTATTTTACAAGAAAAGATATCTGAAGAAATGAATAAAAAACATGTAGATTCTATTATTTATAAACCAAATATTTATGTAGAAAAGTTGTATTATAAAAATATATTTAATGAATATTATCCAAATTGTGAAGATATTGTACCTTATTTTTGGATGCCAAAGTATATAGATGCATCTGATCCTAGTGCTAGAACATTAGTTGTTTATGATCAACATGATAATAATAGTTTAAAAATATTACATAATTTTTAATGTATAATTTACTAAAAAAACGCTAATATAGTTATTATATATTTATATAATATGAATAAACATATAATAAATAAATGGCAAGAAAAATTCTTTGATATTTTTATTTATTTATCATATATTTTGGTTATTTTATCAGCATTCGGCTTATCTAAAACAGCACCTGTATACTTAGAAACTTTAGATTATTATGTTAGAATATATATTTGTTTATTTCTAATATGGAGATTTAACCCTTTAAGGACATATATTACTTTTACTAACTTAGATCGTAAAATAGCATTTAGTGCTGGAGCATTTATATTGACAACCACAGCATTAAATCAATATCTCAATTATGCAAAAGAAAAAGTTAAAAATGTTATAAATACAAATGAAAATATAATAAAAGAAAAAGAGTTTTATTAGGATTTATGGTTTTTGTATGTTCTATTTTTTTTATTTCCTCTATTTTTTATAGTTTTTGTTTTTGATGAACGATTAAAAAAATTTTGTAAATGAGTTATTATATGTTTTCCTAACACTTTATCTACTTCATATTCTTTTTTATCTTTTTCTACAACCAAATATTTAAATAATTCTATATGTTCCATCATTATTTTTTCAAATTCATCTTTATCATCTATTAATTGTTTTCCTATCTCTGAATTTATAAATCTATTTAACATTTCATTAAACTTTAGATCATAATAATAAGGCTTTATATTTATATAATAAATATTGTCATTTGCCATTTCTGGATAGAAATAATCATCGATAAAACAAATTTCTGCATCAATAGGAATTTTTGTACATCTAATAAAATCCTTATGAGTTTTATTTTGTGTTGTTCTACATATTTCTACTCGTTTACCGTTAATTTTAAATGCAGCTATAATTTGATCTATTAATTTAAAATTTAATTTTCTCTCAAAATAACTAACTATATTTCGTGCCCATTCACGAGGACCAGTATTATTTGTATATATCATCATTTTGTGGCAGCAGTTAGTTTTCTTTTTGTTCTTTAAGTAGTTTAATATATTTATTATATTAGGTCTTAAAAATTCTGGAAATAAATCTAATATTGCATCAAAATCTGATTGTGTTAAATTATTTTTATTTTTAACTTTTAAATAATTTCTTAAGCTATCCCAAAATATTCCATATTCTGAAAAATAACCTAGAGTTTCATCTAAATCAAATACTATTATTTTCATTATTTATATATATTGAGAAAGATGTATTTTAAAATATTATAATTATATATAATGAATAAAGAAGAAGTTTTTGGAGAATTTGTATCTGCTTTTCCAATTAACCAAATACAATCATTAGACCAAACACCAACATTAAACCAAATATCACAAAATATTAATAATTATATTATTGATAACAATACTCTTTATAAAAAACTTCTTGAAATTGAAATTGAAATTAAAAATTTGAAAAACATGGTAAATAATCTCAAATATCATGTACCTATTAATCATATACAAAATCTACCATCTAGTATGTAACAATCAGTATAATCTATTCAAATATAATCAAATATACTATAAATCTGGAATATTCTAACTAATGACTCTTGGTGATAAATACTAAATCAATTTAGATAATTATTTTATTTGTTATTTATATACACTATGTCTGAACTTACAATTAATGATTATAAACATATTTTAGAATTTTATAATAAACCTTTACCTAAATCTAAACGCTTACTTAAAATGCAAGCAGAAAAAATACTTACTGATAAATTATGCCGATGTATTAAAAAAATTGATTATGATAATGAAAAAAATGAACCACGATCTATTGGAATATGTACTAAAACTATCATTAATAATAAAGGATTTGTACGTGGAAAATTTTCATGTAAAAAAAAACAAACTATTAAAATATTTAAAAATAAGAACAATGTAACAAAAAAAAATAGAAAATAATTATATCAATTTATAGTAATATGATTTATGATATAATTATTGTAGGTAGCGGGATGTCTGGATTATATAGTGCTCTTAAAATTAAAGAGTTTTCACTACATACTTCATTTCTAATTTTAGAAAAATATAAAAAAAATTGGATTGGTGGAAGAACTAGTAATGATAATTTTTATGGAGTTGAAATTGTTACAGGTGCAGGAATTGGAAGAAAAGATACTAATCCACTTTTAATTAAATTAATGAAACAATTAAATATACATTATACTGAATATAATTCAATTATGAATTATTCTAAGACATTTACACCTATTGATATTATGAAATTAATTAATAAATTAAAAATAGAATATAAAAAACATCCTGAATTGCATAATAAAACATTCAAGGAGTTTTTTATTAAAATTCTTGGTAATAATTTATATAAACAATTTTTAATTAGTGCTGGTTACACTGATTATGAAAATGCAGATATACATGAAACAATATATAATTATGGTATGGATGATAATAAAGGTGGATGGACTGGTCTACATGTTCCTTGGAAAAAAATTGTTGATAAGTTATATAAAGTAATTGGTAAAGAACATTTTAGATTTTCATCAGATGTTATTGAAATCAATAAAACTAAGAATAATCCCTGTTTATTTGAGATTAAAACTGAAAATAAAATTTATTATTCAAATCGAGTAATTGTAGCTACTACTATATCAGGAATTAAAAAACTTGTACCTGGAGCGTCAGATAAAGATAGTTTATATCAACAAATTCATGGTCAACCTTTTTTAAGATTGTATGCAAAATTTGATAAAAAATCTTCTGAAATTTTAAAAAAATATGTTACTAATTATACAATAGTTTCTGGCCCTCTTCAAAAAATAATACCAATAGATGCTGATAAAGGAGTTTATATGATCGCTTATAGTGATAATAATAGTGCTATAGCTTTAAAAAATAATTTAGAAAATAATTCTGAAAATCGTAATTTATATTCTAAATTAATCGCAAAATCACTTGGAATACCAGAAGACAGTTTAAAAATTATTTCAATAAAAGATTATTATTGGCCAATCGGAACACATTATTATGAACCATTAAAAAATTTTAAAACAAGAGAAGAATTCGTTTATAAAGCTCAACATCCTGTAAATGGAATGTTAGTAGTAGGTGAAGTTATTAGCAGATATCAAGGGTGGACTGAAGGTGCTTTAGAAAGTGTTAAAGAGGTTGTAACAAAAAAATGGGTTCAAACATCTTGTTAAAATAAGTAATATAAATGGTAACCTATTGATGCAAAACCTAACATTAACAATAATTCAAAAAATTTTCTTGCTGTTTTATCTCCAGTGTATCCAATATAAACTAATAAAGGACCGACAATAAAAACATGGATTAAATTTACCCAAATAGGTTTACCAACATTTAGGTATCCATATATTTTATATAAATGATAAAAAATAATGATAAACCCTAAAAATAATAAAATACTAAATAACGGTTTATATATTTTATCCCTATTTATACCCACATAAAGAAATAATCCACCAACTATTAAAATATGGAATAAATGAACTAATGCGTGCGAATCCATTATATAAATTAATTATATTATTTTCTATATTTAATTTATGGACGGATTTAATTATGAAAACAAAGAAGTTGTCCTCCAAAGTGGAGGAAAAATAGTTCGTAAAGTAAGTATTAAGAAAGGAAGAGGCTTTAAAAGTATTACTAAATATCATAAAGGAAAAAAAGTTTCAACAGTTAAAAGACCAATACATAGAGATCATATTAATTTAATTAAAATTGGTAAATTTATACCTGGCTTATTTTCTGATTGCAAATCTTGTAAAACAAAGAAAAGATAAATATGATGTTGAAAATAGACCTCCACCAGAAGTTCGTGAGGCGGAAGAAATGCGTAATCAACACGTAAATACATATGATGAATGGGCATATATTGAGATTTTCCCACGCAATAGTAATAAGGATAAAGGTGGTAAAAGGAATAAAACATCTAAAAATAGAAAACATAAAATGAAAAAAATTTAAAAACATTAAGACATTAAATAATATTAAACTAATATAAATATTTCATGTTATAATTATTATATAATATGAAGACAGTAAATTTATTTTCTAATGATGATAATGAATCTGACTTATTTAGTTCAAAAGTAACTATTTTTGTTAAAAAAAGAAATGGTAGACAATGTATAACAAATGTTATTGGTATGGCAGATGATTTAGATTTACCAAAAATATTATCTTATCTTAAAAAAACATATAGCTGTAATGGGTCTATAATAAAAGATGAAATACATGGTGAAGTAATGACATTTACAGGAGATCAAAAAGAAAATATTTATAATTTTTTGATTAAAGAAGAAATATATAAAAAAGAAGATATTATTATAAAGGGTATTTAACATTTTATCATTTGATAATGAAATGCTTCAAAATCATCAGCAAAAAGTTCATTTAATTTTCGAATTGCATCACATTCAAGAATAATATCTTCACTATTTGATTTATTAGAAACATTTATTTTTTTTATTGGATGAACTATTTTTATAAACCCTAATTTTAGTAAGATAGATCTAAAATCATCTTCTAAATGTTCAAATCTTCCAATTATATCTACACCACATAAACCATTTATATCTTCTATTTGTTTTTTTTGACTCATAAAAACATGTCCATATTCTATATCTGATATATTATTAATAATATTTGGTTTTTTTATATAATTTATAAAATTAATATTCATATTAAAAATAGTATTAAAATGATTCCAACCAGATAATGCACGATCATATGGATTTCTTATAAAACAAAATTTTGTATAAGAATTCCACTTCTCTTCATCCATATTCATTTCTTTATTTAAATACTCACTAGTTTTAGAGTATACTAATAATCCTAATACTTTATTAAAAAATGAATAATCATAACTACTATTTCCTGTTAATATTGTAGGAAAATGTTTACTTTTACATACTAAAGTATGATCTGGTCTTCTTCTATGTAATAATGGTAAATAACTTATAAAACCATAATATTTTACAAGTGTTGGTCCTATATATGAACCACCTGTTTTTGGAACGTGAATAAATATGGCTTTTATATCATGATTAATATATATCATTTATTTATAATTTTCTTTTATTTTTATATTATTATAACCAACTATTTTATTAAAATAACTATTATTTTTTATAAAATGAATAACATTATATTTTGGTTTAATTATTATCAATTTTGACATAATATTATTGTTATTATATGAATGCATATTAATAATATTATATATTATATAATATATTTAAATTACTTATTTTGATAAATGATCTAAAGCAGATAATAAAACTAATTCTTGATCTGTCAATTTTTGAAATATTAAATTTTTATCCATCGATATTTGAAAATGGCGTCCTGGATAGCCGAAATTTTTACATACACAAAAAACACCATAATCTGTAATTTTCATTTCACAAAATAATGCTCCTTTTGTTAAATATATATTATTTGGATCATCAATTGGAATCCACCTTAAAAATGTACCATATTTTAAATCGTTCATTTCATCTACATATTTGTATTCTCTCAATTTATTAAATATATCAAGTGTTTCTTTTTTTGGAAGATGCAATTCCTTTAATATTTTCAAATTCATTTCTTTTATTTTTTCTGTTGTAAAATTAAATAATGATTCATTTGATTCATCATCTAAAGCTTTTAATAATTTGTTTACATTCATTATTTATTTAAATAAATAAATTTTTATACTATTTATTTAAATTTTTAATTAATATCAAATTTTTCTAAAATATTTACCATGAACCAAATGAACCTCCTCCTAAAACTGAATTTGCTGCTGCTGGTTCCATCGCCATCATTCCTTCAGACATTCCAGGTGTAGCAGCACCTACTAAAGGTGTATTATCCTGCTTATACATTGCATCATAATTTGGTAATTGTTGAGTTGGTGTTGAACTCAATGCTGAATCATAATTTGGTAATGAACTTATGGCTGTTCCATCAGTATATCCACCCATTGATTGTCCTGTAATTGGTCCTGATTGACCAGAAATAGGTTGAGATACCTTTACCGTTCCATTCTTTCCATTCTTCTTTTTATTATCAGTTTTTCCATTCCATAACTCAAAAATTCTATCAACTAAAATAGAAACTTTCTCTCCAAGTTTTGTTTGTAAACTCATAGTAATCATTAATATTGCTAAAATTATATAAACAATTTGTACTTCTGGATATTTCACACCACTATATGTAGGGATAAAAGTTATTATTCTATTTATAATAAGTAAACCAATAAACATAACAATTATCTGAATTATTACTTCTGCTGTTATTTCTAAACTACTTTTTTTGTCATCTGATTCTGGAATATATTTTTGCATTGATTTATTTAAAATTATAATTGGTATAATTGCTATAATTGAGTATTGAATAATATTTAAGATTTCAGATTTTGAATCATCGTCAAAATTAAAAACATGTTTAAAGAAACTTTTTGAATCATCCGAGCTATCCATTATGTTTTATATTTAGAAATAAAAATAACAAAAATGTGTTTACTATGTTAAACTATATTAAAGATTATTCTAAATAATATTAAATAATGGATCACATTGCTGAAGAATATGGTAATATGTCTGAAGCATTTCTTAGAATTGGTAGAGAGATAGCAGGTAAAGATTTTGATCGTAAATCTAGTGAATTTGATAATAACAACAATTCTACTGAATTTAAAACTATACCTGTTCTTAATAATTTACAATTTAGACGTGTAAAAAAATTAACACCTGAAGAACAAGAAGATTACGATAAAAACAGAGAAGAAAAAAAGAAGCATGAAAATGAATTATATGGTACAGGTAATGTATCTGATAGAATATTTTCTAATTTACAGAAATTTCAACACGAAGAATATCAATACCTAAATATTCTTGAAAATATAATTGAAAATGGATTCTGGGAAGAAGGTAGAAATGGCAAAACAAAGAGTATTTTTGGAAATTCAATGCGTTTCTCTCTAAAAGATAATAAGATACCTATTTTAACTACAAAGAAAACAGCTTGGAAGACTTGTCTAAAGGAATTATTGTGGTTTATTCGTGGTGAAACTGATAATACTACTCTTAAAGCACAAGGTGTTCATATTTGGGATGCAAATGGTTCGCGGGAGTTTTTAGATTCAAGAGATCTTAATCATTATCAAGAAGATATTTTAGGACCTATTTATGGTTATCAATGGAGAAATTTCAATGGAGATTATGAAATTTGTTATTGTAAACCTTTTAGTAATTGTCGTTGTAATGATATTGAATCCAATCCTGATAGAATTGATCAATTAAAACAAATTATTGATGCTCTTAAGGACCCAAAACAATGCACAAGTCGTCGTCTAATTATGTCAGCTTGGAACCCTTGTCAATTAGACCAAATGGCTCTTCCTCCTTGCCACATTCTATGTCAATTTAATGTCCATGATGGAAATAAATTATCATGTGCAATGTATCAGCGCAGTGGAGATTTTCCACTAGGAATTCCGTTTAATATTGCATCTTATTCATTTTTAACGCACTTGATAGCAAAACATTGTGGATTAGAAGCTTATGAGTTTGTTCATTTTGTAGGAAATTGCCACATTTATGAAGATCATATTGAACAAATGAAAGAACAATTAACAAAAGAACCTTTTGAATTTCCAACATTATCTATAAAACAAATTAGAGAGAATATTGATGAATATCAAGTTGAAGATTTTGAAATACATAATTATAAAAGTCATGAAGCTATTAAAATGAAAATGGTTGCTTAACTGTTTTTTAAGATCCATTCAGTTAAATAATCAAATTCGCCTGGTGATTTTTCTTTAAAAATAGTAATTGAATCATTAGTATCACCACGTGCTAACCAACCTGATCCAGCTATAAAAATACCATATGAACCACTACCTCCGTTATTTAACAATTCAATATGATATTGTGTTGGATAAATATGAATTGTTTTAATCATATTTGTATTTATGATTTTATCACCTAATTTTATAAAAGTTTTGAATTTTGTTGACATTTATAGTGTAATATATTATAATTATTTTAAATTATTTAAATATATTAATTTCTATTTTTTCTTGTTTGATTTGTTACTCTTGAATTTAAGTGAGGAATTTTATAAGAAATAAAACAAATTGATGTTAAAACTGTTCCATGATCTTCTTTAACATCTAATCCTTCATATACAAATATTTTACCAGGATGATATTTATATCCTTTATCAGTTACATTATCTTTATACATTTTGGCTCCACCTTTTGTTTTACCAAAATTTCTTCTTTCAATTATACCATCAATTGAATCTTCTAATGATTTTTCTGCTTCTTTTCTTGAACCACTTCCTGAATATTCACATGCAAACCCACCTAAATATTTACCTTTTGGATCATAAACACTTGTTGTCATAACAGCTGAACTAATAAATTTACCTTTCTCTCCATTAGCTTGAGCCTTAATACATTCAAGAACTTCACCCCATTGAAGACGTTTTAATCCCTCTTTTTTTGAAATTTGTTTTGCACCCGTTGGCATTACACTTGTATATTCAACAATATTAGCATTTTGAATTCCAGCCATTGTTAATGCTTCATCATACGAACCTGTCTCATAAGGTAAACCCTCAGACCCAATATTTGATTCTCCATAACCTGAAGTTATAAAATATTCATATGGAACACGATTACCTAAAATTATATCTCTCATATATATTATTTATACGAAAATTTAAAAATTCATTATTAAATTTATCATTTTTGCGTAAGTTATTTAGAAACAAATTGTATTATATTTATATTATGAGTTCAAGATCACTTGCTGCTGCTAGAGCTAGACGTGCTGGAGATGCTGCTCCACCTATTAGTGGAAATAGACCTGTTACCTCAATTGGTTCACAAGCTGCTTTTGCCCAACAAATGCCTTCACATATGAGTTATAATATGCCACCACCACCAAACAATGTTAGAACTGCTAGAGCTATGCAACATTCTCAACAACAACAACATGCTAGACCACCTCCACAACAATATCAGCAATTTTATGAACAAAATCAACAATCTTCAAATGGGTTGCCCTTTCAAAAACTTAGTATTTCAGATGCTATAGGACTTATTACTTTAAGACTTGGAAGAGTTGAACAATGGATTATTGATACTGATCACGAAACTGATAATGAAAATAAACCACAATTGTCATCTGATGGATATAGTATTCCTGATAATCATAAAGTTATCGATAATTCTGTATTAACTTCCATAATTAATAGACTCGATTCACTAGAAAAAAATGGAATTCCTAGTTCTTCTAATGATTTCAAAAATTTAACTGAAGAGTTTAAGTCATTAACTGAACAATTTAAAAGAATGGGTGAAGATGTATCTAAGCATACTATTGAAATTGCAAAAAATACTGAACAAGTTTTTAGATTTAATAGAGAATTAACTGAAACCAAAGACATCCTTAAATCATTTATGGTTAAATATGATATGTTCACACATGAAACAACTCAAAATTTTACAGATTATGAAGTGGCATTATCGGAATTAGAAAAACGTTTACCTGTTGTTGAAGAAAAATTAGAAACTAAATATACAGATGACCTAATTGGAACTAATATAAGTGATATTAATGAAATTGATGGAGAGAATAATATTATGTCAGTTGATTTAAAAAATATGATTAAACACGAATTAGCTAATAGTTAAAAAAACATATTAAAAATAATAAATTATAATATTTAATATGGAATCTTCTAATAATAAAAATGTGAATTTTATCATAAGTGATAAAAGAAAAAAAGATATATTTATTTCTATTTTTCAACTTTTAAAAAGTTCATCTTCACAATTTAATTTAACAATTAATGAAAATACATTTCATGTTCAAGGAATGGATAAATCACATGTCTGTTTATTTGATTTAAATTTAAAATCTAATTGGTTTAACAATTATTATGTAGATAAAAAATATGATTTATGTTTTGATGCTGCAACATTTTATTCAATTATAAATACTAAAAGTGATGACCAAAGTTTGATATTTTATTTAGAAGAAGGAAAATATGACACATTATCGATTGAACTTAAAAATAATGAAACAACAAAAAAGGGTGATTATAATAAATTTTTTAAATTGCCTTTACTTGATTATGAATATGAAGAAATGGGAATACCTGAAACAGATTATGATTCTGAATTTATACTCCCATCTAAAAAAGTTACAGATATGTTATCACAATTAAGTAATTTTGGAGATAATATTAATATTAAATGTTGTGAAAATTATGTTGACTTTAAAACTTCTGGAAATTCAGTAGAAATGCGTGTAAATGTTCATGTCGATGACATGACTAGTTATGCAGTTGTTGAAGATGATGAAATTGATTTATCATATAGTTTAATTTATATAAATAAAATGTGTATAACAAATAAATTATCACAAGATATTGAATTTTGTATGAGTAAAGAGTGTCCAATGAAAATTACTTATAATTTAGGAGATGATAGTTTTCTTATATTTCATATTGCACCTAAATTATCAGATGATTAACTTCGTTATAGTTAATAAATATTATTATCATTTTTAATTAAGATGAGAATAATAATAGGATTTTGTATTTTTTGTTTAGTTTTATTTTTATATTTACATATACAATTTCATTTAAAAACAGGTGAAGATCTTGAAATGTATGAAATTGAACAACCATCAAAGGATAAATTGGAAGAGATATGTGATTTAAGACAACCAGTCTTATTTGATTTTGATTGTGAAAAAATAATAGATACCTCTAATCGTAATTATATATCAAATAATTATCATGCTTTTGAAATTAAAGTAAGAAATAATAGAGAGAATGATAATAATTCCGAATTTTATATGCCCTTACCACTTCATTCAGCAATTAAACTTTTTGACGAAGATAAGTATTCTACTTATTTTTCTGAAAATAATTCCGAATTTTTAGAAGAAACTGGTGTATATAAAAACTTACGTTATAATGATGAGTTTTTAAGACCATATATGGTGTCAAATTGCAATTATGATATATTAATGGGAAGTCAACATACTTGCACACCATTCAGATATGAGATTAATTATAGAAATTACCTTTTATTAACTCAAGGAAGCGCACAGATTAAACTTGCACCACCACACAGTATTAAATATTTATATACTATCTATGATTATGACAATTTTGAATTTAGATCTCCAATTAACCCATGGAGTCCTCAACCTAAGTATGTTGCTGATTTTGATAAAATTAAGTGTCTCGAATTTACTTTATTACCAGGAAAAACATTATATATTCCTGCTTATTGGTGGTATAGTATTAAATTTAGCGATAATACTAGTATTTCTAGTTTTAATTATAGAACTTACATGAATAATTTAGCTATCTTACCTTATATTTGTTTACATGCATTACAAATACAAAATGTTAAACGTGATGTTGTTAAGAAGCTTAATATTAATGAAATTAATAAAAATGATAAATTATCAGTTAATAAAGAAGATTTACATAATACTAATATTAATAATAATAATAATAATAATAATAATAATAATAATAATAATAATAATAATAATAATAATAATAATAATAATAATAATAATAATAATAATAATAATAATGATAATGATACTAATAATGATGATAATATTTCAAATGAAAATACTAACATTAATGATATACCACAACCTTTTTTATCTAATGATAAAGATATTGGAATGACAATTTAATCATTTATATAAAATAATACTATTATATATAAATGAGATTAACTAAGTTTTTTTCGACTGTGAATCCTTTTTCTACTAGGCGTAGAAGAAAAAGACATAAAACTAGAAGACAAAAAAAAAATATTAGGCATACAAAAAGACGTATTATGCGTGGTGGCTGAGGCGAATCTATTCCTCTTCCTAAAAAAAATATTATAAAAGGAGGATGAGGAGAAACTTTTACAAATATAAATATATAAAAAATTATTATAATTATTTTCTGGAATGACAATTATTATTTTTAATTATGGTAATAATTAGATATATAAAAATTTATTAAATAATTAAATCTTTAAATTCTTCTTTAATTATTTCTTCTCTAATTTCAAAATTTGTAATTTTTGTTCTGCAAAAAGCACAACATGGTGTTTGTTTTTTCTCATTTTGTAAAGTTTTTTTTACACAATCCTTACAAAATTCATGTCCACAATTTAATTTTATGAAACGGTTTTTTTTTAAATTCTCATAACAAATATTACAATCACAAACTTCACTTTCATTTTCTTGATCTAATGATATTTCTGTTTTTATATCAAATTTTCTATGCTGATTTAGATATTCATTATTATTTCTAGTATGTAGACTATTTATCGCTTCCATAAATAATAAATAATCTGCGATTTCACCAAATGTTCCTGTCTGTCTCCTTCTATCTATAATAGTAGAATAGAATAATATTCTCAATAAAGAATCACGATTCAATTCTGCTGCTACATTTTCTGTCGATGAAGTTCCTTGTTGATTTTGTTGCATTTCTTGTACTTCTTCTGATTGTGCTTCTTGAGATAAATTTCTATTTGCATTAAATATTGTTTCATAATATGAAATGATTTTCGATATACATAAGCCTATATTATTTCTCATTATAGCAGAACATTTTTTTATTGCGAAAGCCTTAATAATATTTGGAACAATTAGTGCTTGATCTAAGATAAATTCGCGAAAAGAATTTAAACCATTATTTATTATATAATTTCTACAGGATTCATCAAATTCATTTAATCTTTCATCATTACAATTTGTTATTATATGTCCTGGTGTTCTACAAAATGAACAACATCTAACATGAATATTTGCATTTCTATTTTCAGCATTCATAAATTCAAGACTCATTTTGTTTATTGGGTTAAATGTCATTTTATTATTATATTATTAATTTATTCAATTTTTTATTTTTTTAAATAACATAAAGACATTACTACATATATGTAGTAAGAATGATAACAGAAACACTTAAAATTCACATACATGACAGAAGTTATAGCTCATGGGAAGTATTTGATACAAACAAATTTAATAAAATTAATATTAATATAAATCCTCTTGAAAGTAAGTTATTTACAAATGATGTATTTACAGTTGATTCTAAAATAGTAAATATAGTTCATTCGTCTATAAGATCAGGACCAGCTATACCAGGAGTTTTAATTCTTGATGGAAATAAAACTTATGGAAGAGAAAAAAAATTAATTCAAGGAAAAACATATACAAAGGATAATGCAAAATTATCTGGAGGTAAATTATTATACAAATGTATACCTGATGATATTAGATTACCATCATTTTTAGTACCATACGAAATTAAAACAATGGGATTTTCAAAAGTATTTACAAATATTTATGTTACTATTAAATTTGAAAACTGGGAAGAAAAACATCCAAGAGCAAAACTTGATAATGTTATCGGTTCAGTGAATGTTTTAGATAATTTTTATGAATATCAGTTATATTGTAAGAGTTTAAATGCATCTATACAAAAATTTCAAAAAGATACTACTCGATTATTAGAAAGTAAATCTCATGAAGGAATTATTGAATTAATAATTTCTAAGTATCCAAATATTCAAGATAGAACAAACCAATCATTATGGAATATAATAACAATTGATCCATTAAATAGTCTTGATTATGATGATGGCTTTGGTATTATTGAAATGGAAGGAGGAGTTAAACAATTAAGTATATATATATCTAATGTTACTATTTGGATGGATGTATTGAATTTATGGAATTCATTTTCTAGAAGAATTTCAACAATTTATTTACCAGATAAAAAACGTCCGATGTTGCCAACTATATTATCTGATTGTTTATGTAGTTTACAAGAAAATGTAAGACGTGTTGCATTTGTTATGGATGTATTTATAAAAGATGGTTCTATAATTGATATTAAGTTTTGTAATGCCATTATTAAGGTATCTCATAATTATGTATATGAAGATCCAAATTTGTTAGGTAATCCTAAATATCATAATATTTTAGATACTGCACAAGAGCTATCTAAAAAATATAAATATATTAATAATGTTCGGAGTAGTCACGAACTTGTATGTTATTTTATGATATTAATGAATTTTCAATGTGCCACTCAACTTATTAAGTATAAAACAGGTATTTTTCGTTCTACAATCATCAAAAAAGATTTTAGTGTTCCAGATACACTACCTGAAGATGTCGGAAAGTTTATTAAAATTTGGAATAGTGCATCTGGTCAATATATTGATGGTTCAGAAATTGTTGATACCAGACATGAATTGCTTGATGTAGATGCTTATATTCATATTACTAGTCCTATAAGAAGATTGGTTGATTTACTTAATATGATTAAGTTTCAAAATGTATCAAATATGGTTAATTTCTCTGAAGAAGCTAACAAATTTTATATTAAATGGTTAAATGAAATTGATTATATTAATACAACAATGCGTTCAATTAGAAAAGTACAATGTGATTGTTCATTATTAGATTTATGTCATAATGATCCAGTTATACTAGAAAAAGAATATGATGGATATTTATTTGATAAAATATATAGAAATGATGGTTTATATCAATATATTGTATTTTTACCTGAATTTAAATTATCTTCAAGAATAACTTTGAGAGAAGATCTTGATAACTTTACAAATAAAAAATTTAAACTTTTTTTATTTAATGATGAAGAAAAATTTAAAAGGAAAATTCGTCTTCATTTGTTATAAATTTTAGTAATAAAAAATATATGTAATTAGTTTAAAAAAATAATGATATGTTATTATATAATTATGATTGTTGCATATATTTTATTATTTAAATGTATTTATACATATGCTTTAAATTGTACTGTCTCGCAGGTTCATATAGCTCAAGGAATAGATTCTACTTCTATGACTATTTCTTGGTTAACACCTGATAATTGTTTTTCTCATGTAGCATATGGATTTAACAAAATATTAGACAATAATGTTCACGGTTCATGTTCCTCATATGATTTTTATTATGATAGAACAGATTTTCCAAAATATTACAAAAGTGGATTTATTCATCATGTACTATTAACAGATTTAAAACCTAATTCAGAATATTATTATCAATGTGGTGATTTTATTAAAGAGACAACTAGTAAAATATTATATTTTAAAACATTACCAAAAAAAGGTGATAATATGAAACTTACATTTGGTATATTAGGTGATATAGGTCAGACAATACATTCTTTATCAACTATAAATCATATTCTAAAAGAAAATATAAGTATGATTTTACATGCTGGAGATTTAAGTTATGCTGATTGCAATCAGACGTTATGGGATTTATATGGAGAAATGATTGATCCCATAGCTTCTCGTACACCATGGATGGTTGGACCTGGAAATCATGAAATCGAGTTTAATGGAACTGATTACAATCATCTATTTACTGCATTTGAACAAAGATATCGCATGCCTTATTATAAAGAAGCAATATATGGAGATGTTATCATAAAGAGTGATGTAAATCAAAAAATAGGAATGCCTTTTTGCACACCAAGTATTTTTCAGACAGAATATAATTTTGGTAATTCATTTTATTCATTTGACAGCGGATTAGCTCACATTATTTTTTTAAATCCATATACAAATTCAACACCTACATCTCAGCAATTTATTTGGTTACAAAATAATTTGGAATCTGTTAATAGAACTGCTACACCATGGGTTATTGTTATTATGCATTGTCCTTGGTATAGTTCTAATGTAAATCATTATGCAGATGAACAAACTGTACAAATGCGTAAATATATGGAAAATGTATTTTATAAATATAATGTGAATATTGTTTTTAATGGTCATGTTCATGATTATGAAAGAAGTTATCCTGTTTTTAGAAATAAGACAGATGAATATGGAATTGTATATGTCACTATTGGAAATGCTGGAAATCCAGAAGGTCTAGATAATGTATATTACGAAAAACCTGAATGGAGTGCGTTTAGAAATGGAACAGAATATGGATATGGCAAGTTAACTATTATTGATAAAAAAATATTATATTGGAGATGGTATATTAATGATGGTAAGCAAATGTTATCAAGAGATCAACTATTATTATGTAATACATTTTTTGGTGATAGTAATTGTCTTTAAATTTCACATTTTTTAAAGATTTTTAACTAAGTTTAATAATATATTTTTTATTTCTACCGCCTCACTAACAATGTTTTTATCTTCAATGTCTACAATAATGCTCTCAAGTAGTTCAAACTACTTTTTTGTTTCATAAATAATATCGTCTTTTTCGTGTTCTTGATTTTCGCTGAAAGGATAGAATACTACACTCGAATCGTGATATCCCGTCTCAAAGTAATTATTATCGTCTTCTTCATCTTCGTTCATTGTCCAAGTATCCTCCACCCTAATATTCGCTGTGAAGAATTCAATGGCTCTCATAAAGTTATTATATTCACCATTCGCTGTCATATCACAATGTTCTGGATTGTCAAGAATACTTTCCATTAAAATATAAGTTTGTTCAAAAACTTTATTAAGTAATTTGGAGGTCATTTCAGGTACCATTCTCTTTGCTTATTAATATGTTTAATATTGTTATGATTTTTCATTTCATTTTTTTAAATATAAAATAGTAAATAAAATATATAAAAATTTTCACATATTTTATAAATTTAATCAATTATTTCTAAATTTTTTTTGATTGTTACTTCTTTTGCTATATTTTTTATTATTTTTTCTTCTTTTTCAGTATCATTATTTCCAGCCCCTCCCATTGCTTCTATAACTAATTTACTATATTGATCCGCATATTTTGACTCGCTAAAATTACACCCTGGATGTAACTCTTTAAATTTTGGTAGTAATCTTTGATTTTTACATGCAACACTTTTTATTACTTGTTTTATTTTATTCTTTTCATTATCTTCTTTTTCCCATTTATCTTCATCTTTTATATATATTACTTCTCTCTTTTTATCTGCACAATGTATTGGTCGTTCTGTTACATCTAATGCGTTTAAATTTTTTACAATAATGTTTGAAATACCGTCTACATACCCTAATTTACCCACATCTTCTAAGTCTGAAAGTTGAAGTTGGAGAGAATTTACAAAATCAGTAATATTCATAGCATTTTTACATGTTTCATTTAAGAAAAATTGTAAATTAAATGTTTTATTATTTGAATTTATATTGCTGTTGGAAATATTAGGTTGATTATTTGTTAAACCTGTACATATATCAACTATTTTATTTGTCAATTCCTGATTTTGTTTTACAACATCTAGCACTAAATTTGTAAGTATTTTAATATCACTTTCACTAACTGATTTATCATCTGGTTTGATTATTTCATTATGTAAAAAAACACAGTGTTTTCGGTGAGTATGCAGTCCTTGTCTATACTTATAATTTTTACCACAATCACATGTAAATAGTTTGGAACTTTTCGGAACTAAAATGTCATCATTAATGTCATTATTGTCATTATTTTTGTGTTTAGGTGTTAACAAATGTCTATCGTATTGGCTTTTTCTACACGTTGAATAGTCACATACTATGCACTCAAATTTTACAGAACTTTTCGGAACTAAATTTGTCATCATTTTCCTATATAAATGAATGACATTAAAAAGTTCCTAAATAGTTTTTAGTAAAAATAATAAATTTTTATCATTACAAAAAATAATTTTAAAGTTTGGTTTGTGACGATAAATTTTCAACATGGTAAGGAAAATTTTTTGTCAGTAAGAAGTGTTTTGGCTTTTGATTTTTGGACATTTTTTTTGTCCATTTTTGAAAAGTTAAAAAAACTTTCCCAAAGATTTTTACTTCATAACCTTTCATATGTAGGGAGTTTTTTTCTTTAAAATTAAGAAAAATCGAAAAACTACTACATTATGTAGTATAGCTTCTTTAAATCAAAAAATATATATATATTTTATTATTTAAACAAGAGTACCTTCCAAATAAAATTTTATAAGTGCAGATGTATTATATAACATTATACATTTATTAAAACAACTCATAAAAATCTTTATATTTTCATCATTTCCTATTAAAGGAAAGAACTTTAGATGTGATAAGTTTGATTCACTATATGTTACTTCTATTTCAAAATACAATCCACAACTATTTTTAGTATATTTTTTGCACCAATATTTACTATTATAATTATTGTAGCCAATAACTGTCATTTCACATTCATTTATCAAAATATTTCTAATAACATTATCAATAATATCTTTATTGATAATGATCTTCAATTCAATAATATCTCTAATTTTATATTTCTCTCCATATGTTCTCATATGCTTATTTTCGATTTTCATCGGATAAAAGCAAACAGTCATTTTGATGATATATGTTGATGTCATTTAGTATACTTTAAATTTTTTGTATTTTTTTATTTCAATTTTTTTAAATACTTTTAATTTATTATTTGTTAAAATAATATAAAGAAATTCGCAGTATATAATATACACTTAATATGGTAAAGGTTTGTTCATATAATTATACCAAGTCTGACGATAACACGTATGACGAATATTTTAATCAATATTCTTATCCACTTCACGATTTTCAAAAGTGGGCACTAAAAGCTATTGTTGATGGACATCACGTATTGGTGTGTGCTCCAACTGGTTCTGGAAAAACTTTACCTGGAGAATTTGCACTTCAATATTTTCATCAAAAAGGCAAGAAGACTATTTATACAAGTCCCATTAAAGCTCTTTCTAATGAAAAATTTTATAATTTTACACATAAATATCCTGATATTTCTATTGGATTGATTACTGGAGATATTAAAACTAATCCAGATGCTGATGTTTTAATTATGACTACTGAAATTTTACTTAATAAATTATATCAGATCAAAAGTTCTACTCCAAATATTTCATCCTCTGTATCTTTTGATATGGATATTGAAAATGAATTAGGATGTGTTGTGTTTGATGAAATACATATGATTAATGATGAACATAGAGGACATGTTTGGGAACAGTGTATTATGTTATTACCATCATATGTTCAAATGATCGGATTATCTGCTACATTAGATGATCCTGAAAAATTTGCATTTTGGCTTGAAACTAAGGGTGATATTAGCAATAAATCTGAAAAAGAAGTTTATTTAACTAAAAAACAAGTCAGAGCTGTACCACTTATTCATTATAGTTTCATTACTGTAACTAACTCAATTAATAAATGTATTCGTGATAAAACAATTCAAGAAGAAATAAGAAATCTTACCAATAAACCTTTTGTAATTCAAGATGAAAAAGGAGTTTTTAATGATATTAATTATCAAAACACAAATAAAATGTTGAAATTATTTGAAAAGCATGATATTAGAGTTAAACGTCAGTTTGTATTAAATAAATTAGCTGATTATTTAGTTGAAAAAGAAATGCTTCCTGCACTTTGTTATGTATTTTCTAGAAAACAGTTAGAAAAATGTGCTGAAGAAATGACATCTAATTTGCTTGAATTTGATAGCAAAGTTCCTTATATTGTTGACAGAGAATGTGAACAAATCATTCGCAAATTACCTAATTATGAAGAATATTTACATCTACCTGAATATGTTAATACAGTTAAACTTTTAAGAAAAGGTGTTGGAATTCATCATGCTGGATTAATGCCTATTTTAAGAGAAATGACCGAACTTTTATTTGCTAGAGGATTCATTAAAATATTATTTTGCACTGAAACCATGAGTGTTGGTATTAATTTACCAGTTAAAACTACCATTTTTACGGATATTAATAAATTTAATGGTGAAATAGTTCGCACCTTATACAGTCATGAGTATACTCAGGCTGCAGGCAGAGCAGGCCGTCTCGGTTTAGATACAGTTGGACATGTAATCCATTTGAATAATTTATTTCGTGATGTCGAATCAGTTAATTACAAGTTGATGATGAATGGTAAACCACAGACTCTAACATCGAAGTTTAAGATTTCTTATAATCTTTTATTAAATCTTCTTGACATTGGTGATAATAATTTAATACAGTTTGCAAGTAAGAGTATGATAACTGGTGATTTGGATAAACAAATGGGAGAAATTTACAATAAAATTAGCTTATTAACTGCTGAATTAGATAAAAATAAAAGCTATTTACATAATTTAAGAACACCTATTGATATTATAAATGAATATAATGATTTACAAAATAATCTTCGATCTTCAGTAAATAAAAAACGAAAAGAAATTGAGAGAAAAATGCAATATATTAGAGATAATCATAAATTTTTACAACAAGATTTACTAAGTTATTTAAATACATATGAAAAAGAAAATGAAATAAATGCATTACAAAATCAATATAATTCACTAAATTCATATTTTAAATCAGGTGTAGGAACTGTGTTACAATTATTAAAAGAAAAATTATTTATTGATGGTGATAGACTTGATGAAAAATCTCTTAAATTAACAATGATCGGAAAAATTGCTACACAAATTAGAGAGATTCATTGTTTGACATTCGCAAAATTATATCAAGAAAAGTCTTTAGAAAATTTTTCGCCAAAACAATTAGTTGCATTATTTAGTTGTTTTACAAATATTAGAGTAACTGATGAATTTAAAGATAATGTACCAAAATCTGATGATCGTATTCTGAATGAATTTATAATTAAAATAAATGAAATATATGATTATTATGAAGATATTGAAATGAATAAAAATATTAATACAGGGTTTGATTATTCAATACATTATGATTTATTAAATTATGTTGAAAAATGGTGTGATAGTGAATCAATTGAAGATTGTAAATTAGTTTTACAGGAGTTAGGTGCAAAAAAAGAGATCTTTTTGGGTGAGTTTGTAAAGGCACTTTTGAAAATAAATAATATTTCAAGTGAGTTTGAGAAGATTGCTGAAATGACAGAAAACATTGCATTTTTAAGTAAACTAAAAGAAATACCACATATAATATTGAAATATGTGGTAACAAACCAGTCGCTATATGTATAGAAATTTTATAATTATAAAATTATATAAAATTATATAAAAATATATTTTTATATAATTATAATGATATATCGTTTGATACAATTAAATGGAATTTATGATATTATATGTGCATTATCATTATTAAATTACATTCCATATTTACGTTACCTTCATTTAAATATAATAAAACACCACCATTATAAGAATAAATTATTTGAGAGATTTTTTGCTTATTGGATATTCACATATGGTGTAATAAGAATATATGGAGATTATAGATTAAGTGCTTATTCATATTATTTAGAAGCAGGCTTTATTTTGAACGAATATGTAAACAATTATGCACATAATGATCAGTCATTATTTGTAATTATAAGTTCAATATTTATGGGAAGTTTATGTTTTTTAAATTTATAAATAATATATATTTTCAAAACTACTTAAAGAGAAAAATGCTGTTTTTGAAAAAGGAAAAGTATTTTAACTTTTAAAAAATGGACAAAAAAAATGTCCAAAAATGGAAAGCCAAAACACTTCTTACTGAGAAAAAATTTTGTCTCGATAGTGAAAATTTATGGTCTAAAATTAAACCATAAATTTTTATTTTTATAGCATAATTTTTCAAAAAAAAACTTAAATAAAAAATCTGTTGTTAGTTTATGACAACGGATGACAACGTTTTTTTAAGCAAATTCAGCAACCATTTTTATTGTAAATGTTGTGACTATACTACCGTAAGAAAACATAATTTTAAAATTCATCTGGAGAGCAATAGACACAAAAACAACGAAAATGACAACGAAAACAACGGTAATTCAGCAAAAATTAGCAAGACCTATAATTGCGAAAATTGTGATAAATTATTTAATGATCGTGCAGGATTATGGAGACATAAGAAAAAATGTTTTCAAAAAGATATAATAATTCAATCTGATCCATCAGACAAAGAGCTTATTATGATGCTGATTAAAGAAAATTCTGAACTTAAAACTATGATGATGAAAGTTATTGAAAATGGAACACATAATACTACAACTACTCATACTAACTCTCATAATAAAGCCTTTAATCTAAATTTATTTTTAAACGAAACTTGTAAAGATGCCATGAATATTACTGATTTTGTTGAATCTATTAAACTTCAATTAAGTGACTTGATAGATGTAGGAGAACTTGGTTATGTAGATGGTATTTCAAAAATAATTGTGAAAAACTTAAATAACTTAGACGAAACTATTAGACCAATACATTGCACTGATAAGAAAAGGGAAACATTTTATGTTAAAGATCAAAATCAATGGAATAAAGAAGATGAAAATAAAACTAAAATAAAAAAAGCAGTTCAAAATATAGCTAACAAAAATATCAGATTATTACCTCAGTATAGAGCTAAATTTCCAGATTATAATGATTCTGAATCAATTCATTCAGATGAACATAGTAAAATAGTTATTGAATCTATGTCATGTGATAAAGATAAAGATGATAAAATTATTAAAAATATTTCTACTGCTACTACGATTCACAAATTTTAATTTTTATTTATATATTTCTTAATTTTAATGCATTTAAAACCTCAGCATAAGACCATGTTAAATCATATGCTGAAATTTGTTCTCCTGTATTTTTATCGATTTGTTCGTACATATGAAAATCATATGATTTTATATAAGCCTTAATTCTTAATAATAATCCATCTCCTTGGGCTTTAAAAAAATTTACTTCATCACTAGGTATTGAATTTACATTTAATGCTTTTGACCACATATTTAATGTATTCTGTGTCATCATATATCCAGATTTTAATCTATTTGATATTCTATACATTAATGACGATAAAGCAGCACTAGTTAAAATCCAAGGATTACCTCCAGCATATATATCACCTGGATAACGACCATATAAAATTCCATAAAAATCTTTATCTTTTAAATTAATTGAATATTCTATACTGAATACTTGATTATAATAAAATACAGTAGACGCTACTTCATAAGATAATGGGTCTAAGAAATTGTCTGTAGAATCGTAACCATAATTTAACGCTACTATAACTGCACCATCTACAGGTCTATTATTAGATTCATAAAAATAAAATCCATTCCAATGTGTAGAGTAAATATTATTTTTAATCAAATTTGCAACATTCAACCAAGTTTTAGCTTCATTTGTGTAACCTAAACTACTAGCTAATTGTGAACCAAGTGATAATGCTTTTGCCATTGTAACTCTATTCCAAAAAAAATCACTATTCGTTATTTCCTCCCATAAGTCACATGTATTAGAATCATAACCAGATACAATATAGTCTAAATTAAATTTAATAGATGTCCAAGATTTAGCTACGTCTGTCATTGTATTAATTAGAGTGATAGCCTGTAATCCTGGACCATCATTTTGTGGTCGACACCAGCCACCAGTATAGGCTGTTCCCGAAGGAATTTCATATTTTGGTTCTATTCTAATATCAATACTATTTGGGTCTTTTTTACTTTGAATAAGTTGAATCCATTTTAAATAATCATTGCTATATTTTTGAGTGAATGTTTTATTCGTATAATAATACAGAGTATTAATGGTTAAAGCTCCATCTCTCGCCCAGTGATAAAAGTAAGAGCCGCCTGGAGTATGTAGGTCTGGAGCAGCCGCAACAGATCCAGTAGAATTGATATCAATGTTGTTTAAAAAATATTTGAAAAATGTATTTACTTCAGACTCATAAAATGGAATAGTTGGTTCATTTAATGCATTGTAATAATTGGTAACTAATTGTTTATTAGGGTATGTACAATACGCAGTATTATCATTTGTTTGTTGCCAACAACAACCTTTATTTATACATTCATTTTGGCCAATACCTAAATAACCACAATCATTACGGCCTAATGATGTAGAAGAATCAGGACAAATTAGATTAATAGATTTTGTGTTAGTTAAAAAAGTAGTGAATAAAAATAAACTTGTAATTATATTCATATATTATATAATGAATATAATATTTATATCATAATAATAAAATATTAAAAAGTAAATAATTAACTATATTATGAAGATTTTAGATGATGTTAAACTAGACTTCACTGATGTTTTAATGTTGGCTAAGCGAAGTCAATATTCATCACGTTCTGAAGTTTCTCTCGAAAGAACATTTAAATTTAAATATTCTCCTCATACTTGGACAGGTGTTCCAATTATGGTAAGCAATATGGATACAACTGGAACTATTGAAATGGCTCTTGAAATGCAAAAACATAAGGTATTAACATGTTTACATAAATATTATACTGTTGATGATTTAAGAGATACTTGTTTAGATATTAGATATTGTGCTATTTCAACTGGAATTGGAGATAAAGATTTGGAAAATTTAGATAGAATAGTTAAATTATTAAAACCAAAATTTATTTGTATTGATGTTGCGAACGGATATATGTCAAAATTTATTGAAACTTGTAGAACAATTAGAGAGAAATATCCAGAAACAATTTTAATTGCTGGAAATGTCTGTACTTCAGAAGGTGTGTTAGAATTAGTAATGAATGGAAAAGTTGATATTGTTAAGGTTGGAATTGGTAGTGGAAGTTGTTGTACAACTAGAAAACAAACAGGCATTGGTATGCCACAATTAAGTGCCGTTATTGAATGTGCTGATACAGCACACGGATTAGACGCACATATTATAAGTGATGGTGGTCTTCAAGTTGTTGGTGATTTCTCAAAAGCTTATGGAGCTGGAGGAGATTTTGTTATGAGCGGATCTATGTTTGCTGGACATACTGAATCTGGTGGAGAATTAATTGAAGAAGATGGTAAAAAGTATAAAGTATTTTATGGAATGAGTTCATCAACTGCGATGAATAAATATAGTGGCGGAGTAGCACATTATAGAAGTAGTGAAGGAAAAACTGTGAAAATTGAATATAGAGGTGATGTAAAAGACACAATATTAAATATTTGTGGAGGTATTCGTTCTACTATGACTTATATTGGAGCTAAAAAAATAAAAGATATTCCAAAATGTACAACATTTGTTCGTGTAAATAGACAATTAAATCAAATTTATAATGGAAAAGAAATATAAAAAATTATTATATTATAAAACTTGAGATGTAATTTTACCAGCAGTAGTATCTAATGGAACAACAAACGATAAATTATAAGAGCTATAATATGTAACGGGTAAATAACCCATATTACCAAATTTAACAAATGTTGTTCCGTTTGGTAAAAAAAATTCGCACCTGTTATGTAAACAAGTGAATAAGTCCCAGCTAAACTAGATGTTACAGATAAACCACTAAGAACAGGTGTAAAAGATGGATAAAATCCTTTGTATTTTCTACAATTTTTAGTACTTTGTGGTGTTACAATAGTATTATTAAAAGATGATGTAAATTGTGTATATAAATAATCATTTGATTGGGATTAGTTCCATAACCTTTACCAGCACAAGACATTTATATTACAATTATATTTTTAATTATAATTAAATACTAAATTATAAAAAAATAATTTAGTATTTATATAATGAAATTAGTTTTTAGAACTGTAGTTTTTCATATAACTAGTATTATTTTATTTACTTTCATTTATTTCTATTTATCAGACCATTTTAATATAAATAATGATACAGAAAAAAATAAAAAATATAATACATTTACAGATTTTTTATTACTCAGCACAACTATTCAAGCTGGAGTAGGAATATCTTATCTGGTTCCAATATCTTTTTTAAGCAAAATTACTATAATAGTTCAACAATTTATTATGATTTTAACACATGTTATAACCCTTTATGTTTTTACTCTTTAAATAGTTGCTTTAATTTCATTAAATGGCATTACTATTAAGATTTGAAGTAAAAAATACAATATTGTTGAATTTACAGAAAGACACCATATTGATCCAGAACTACCATCTTTTCCAAAATAATAAATAAATATGAAGTATAACAATAATAAAAGTAACGAATTATAATACTTATTATATAGCAAAGAGAAAAATAAGAAAAATAAATAAAATGATATTACTAGTAATTGGAGTGGTCCATTTTTATAAAAAGTCCATTTCCAAGATAAATGACCAGATGGTGATAGAATTGTATGAATATTTGTGTTAAAAATATTATATACTACGAAAATTAATGTGGGAATAGAATAAGAAAGCAATAATTTATTTCTAAGTGGAATATTATTAAGTAAAAGTAAAGATGCTATAGGTTGTATAGAGAGAAGTAAAAACCCTAATATTGAAACAATATTATTTATTGCTTTATTATTAAGATTTCTCCATAAAATAAATTCAAAAAGTTGCATAAACATAAAAGATAACATAAAAAGATATGCGTATGAGTTATTAAAGAAGTTTATTTTATAATTAGAATATTTGTTATTGAAGAATATAATTAATAAACCAAAAATTCCAAAAACAAATGTATTAATAGATACATATTGGTTCCAGCACATATATATAATTATTTTATAATAATTTATTAAAGTATTAATATATAGTAATAATGAGTTATCAAGATTTAATTCCTTTAATATTTACTGAAATTGTAGGTGATTTTGGATATAAAGAATTTGCGAATAAAGGCGGTTTAGGTAATTTTGTTACATGAACAGTTGGTTATGTTGGAGTTATATATTACTTAATTCGTTCTTTCCAAGGTTCCCAGGTATTATTAGTTAACGCAGCTTGGGATGGTTTGAGCGCATTAATTGAGTCAATAGCAACTATGGTTGTTTTGGATGAACGATTTAATGATCCGTGGAAGTATTTTGGTATTTTTCTTATTGTTTTAGGTTTGTTCTTTTTAAGAACGCTTCTTGTTAGTGAATATAAATTTATTTTTCCAAGATTTTTTAAAGAGACATTTATTTCAAAATAAAAGTTTAATTTGTTTTTATATTGTAAATATCTTAAAAATAAAATACAATTTACATATAATTATGGATAAAAATAGTGATATTAAAGATAAAGTTATGAAATCATTCAGTAAAAAATATTACAGGCGAGGACAAATTAACTTTATCGGTACAACTCCAAAATGTAACGATAAAGTTAATTTACGGGATAAAGAATATTTTGAAAAAATTATTGGTAACAGTATCATTAAAAGTAATAAGAGAATAGATGGATTAAAACTACGCATTAAAAAAGATATTGATAAAAATGATTTTTCAAAACATTATCAAGTAAATAATATGTTTGAATTTAATATATTACGAAAATATGTAAATGATGAATTTAAACTTAAACCAAAATATTTTTTAGCTTATTGTAATTTTATAGGAGATGGTTCGAAGAATTTACACAAAAATAAATTAAAAATGATAATTGGTTCTGAAGAAGCAGATTATCCAAGTGACTATGAACAGATTGAATTTATAAATGAAAAAGTTAATGTTATATACGCATATTTCTTTAAACTTTAAACATGAAATTTTTAATTATAATGTATAAATTTTTTAAATTTATAAATGTATATATTTTTGTTACCAACTTTCAAGCGCAATATTAAACGTTTCTTTATCATTCTCATCTATATCTTTTACACATTTTAGAACTTTCACGAAGTAATGAAAAATGCCGATTATAAAAAAATTAAAATTTTTTTTGTCTTCCTACATTTGGTGCTAAAAATTATGATGAATATATAAACAAATATGGTATATGTTATCACACAAAACATTAATAATCTCCACCACCATCATTACCATTCATCATACAACTATATTCAAACAAACCTGGTTTTAAGTCATCTTCTACTTCTACTTCTTCTACTTCGTCGTCTGAATAATCTTCCAACGGATCTCTCCATTCTTTTATTTTTCTCTCTAATTGCTTAATAAATTCCAAATAAAATGTGCTTGTTTCTTCTTTTATACTTTTATCAGCAAAATGGACGTCAATATTTATATTGAGATCTTCATGCTGAACGTAAAAGAGCAATTCAATTTTCCTTTCATTTTCTTCATATTCAATAACACTAGAACAAAATCCTCCACATTGACCACTATTACCAGTTGCCCAAAGTTCTTCAGTTTCTTTACCGTATATGCTGTCAAATAGTTGTAAACATTCATTCAAATAATAATTATCAGGTTGCATTTCGTCCTTTCTACTGAAAGGCTTTTTGGAAACAAAATTAAATTTCATTGTTAATAAGTTCTTCGTATTGTATACTAATTATTATTTTTGGTTAAAGCATTTCAATTTTTTATAAAATAGGCGTTTTAAATAATAGTAATGTATAAAATGTTTAAGGGTGTAAATTATTTGAACTAATCAAATTACTTGCTATGTGTCAAAATTGCTGCCATAGTTGCGTATGAGTTCAGTGCAATTTTTCCATCATGTTTTACAAAGTATTTGTTGTGTATTTTGTTGTTAGGCACGGTTGTTATATATGCGTATTTTTCACAAAACTCTGCTGACGCTCCTTCAAATTGAGGATTACATTGGATTACTTTTATTTTAT